>MDTA01051456.1_pt1 | contig 10347 bp, 14 predicted proteins | sample 811151 | NCBI WGS metagenome assembly MDTA01 (sample SAMN05326648, study PRJNA326480) | marine metagenome | isolation source: seawater | place: Indian Ocean: South | collected 2010 | reverse complement strand
TATTTATAATATCGCCTGTTTCAGGGCTATAATTTAATCTATCATTAACTGTTTGTTCACTTTCTTGGTCACCAAAAGTAATACTTAATGGGTCACGATTACCTGTTTGTGTTAAAATATCACCTTCTGTTTTTAAACCATAACCACTAGCAATAGTGTTTATAGCAGCACCAATACCTTGTGATATTGCTGATGCTTTATCAACATTACCTTGTTTAAATTTATCACCTTCCATTCCAAAACTTTCACTTGTTTCAGAACCTAAGTCAAAACCACTAAAACCTGTTTTATTTGATGGGTCAGGTGCTAATTGTTGTGCTATTAACAAACCTGTTCCTAACGCTAATGCTGCAGGGCTTGTTGCTAAACCTTGTACTCCTGCAGCACCTGCTGCAGAACCATAAGCAGAACCACCTAAGATACCTGATGCACCAACTCCTGCTAATGTATTATAAACATTTGAAACATTACCATCTTCTATTGCATCAATTCCTGATAAAATAGCACCAGCAAGAGGTATTGCCTCACCAACAGTATCTAAAGAACCTATACTATATGGTAATTCTGTGCTTAATAAATTACCAATACCACTTTCAATTCTATCAAAAATACTTTGTTGTTCACCACCAAAGTCAATAGCGTCAGCTTTAGTTAAAACATCTGATGCGTTTTTATAGTTTGTATTAGCATTGTTAATTAAAGTATCATATTCGTTTTTAGTTAAAAATTGACCGGTGCTTTGGTCTAAAGCATATTGACTATCAATTTTACCAAGTTTCATTATTCCACTTGTAGGTTTATAATCAATTATATTTCCTGATGTATCAAACTCAAATATTTGCCCTGCATTACTAACAACATTGTTTGCGTTTGATAATGTGTTTATTAAATCTTGATTTGATAATGTAAGTCCATCAACTGTTACACCATCAACAGTTTGTGAAAGTACACTACTATTGTTATTTGTAGTAAAATTGCTTCCTAATGTATTAAATCCTAATGTACTACTTATTTGTGAAAGTGGAACAGCAACACCATTTATATCTATAAATGTATTATTACCTGAATTGTTTACAATAGCATCATCTGTTTTTTCAATTAAATCAGTATTATTTTCACCGGTAAAAATATCATTACCTGTTCCACCTACAACTGTATTTAAAACATTTACTGAACTTTCACTACTTGTATCAGCGTTTAATGTATCATTACCATTACCACCTACTATAGTATCAAGTACAGTAATTGTTTCTCCACTAGAACCTCCACTAAGAGTATCATTACCACTACCACCTACTATAGTATCAAAAATTGTAACAGTTCCACCATCAATGGTGCTTGTATCACCATCAACAATATCATCATTATTTGTTGTTGTAGTTGTTGTTGTAGTAACAGCATCTGTACCACCTGTAGTACCATCATCACCACCAAGTAAACTTGTTGCACCAGCAACTAAACCAGCAGCACCTAAACCTGATAAATCAATACCATCATCAGTTGTGCCACCACCTTGATTAACAAAAGATTGCCAATAATTAGGGTCATAAGGTAATCTTTGATAAATATTCATGTTAAATGTATCAGGGCTAACTGCAAAACTTCGTTGAAAATCACTTTCAAGAGTTGGGTATTGGTCAATCATATCCAACAAAGGTTGTGGTCTTTGTTGCATAACATCTAAATCTGACAATGTGTCTAATACAGGTGTATCTTGCAATAAACCTTGTTGTGGCACAAAGTAGTTAGGATAGTTTTGCACAGGTTGAAAATCATTCATAAACTGTGAATAATCTACTTGTTGCGTTGATGGTTGTGCAGCATTTAATCCACTAAGTATTGCTAATGTTTCATCATCTAAATTTGACATTACTCAACTCTTGGTAAATTTGTTGATGGATTGCCACCCACTTGTTGTTCAAAACCCCTTAGTTGTGCCTCATATCTAAGTTCTTCTTTTCTTATTTCCATCTTCATTTGTAATTCTTCACGCTTTAATTGTAATTCAGCATCTTGTTTTTGTTTTTGTAATTGTATGTCAGCTTCCATTTTTTGTTGTTCAAGTTGCATTTTAAGTTGTGCTTCACTTGGTTGTGGTGGTTGTTGTGGTTGTGGTGGCATATCTGCAGGATTTTTAAAGAACCTTGACGCATCTTTAAATCCAGCAAGTCCTGCCAATTCTGCCAATGTATTTCTATATTGTTCCAAAGAAACTAATGGGTTTTCAGCACCTAATTGTAACAATATTTGTTCTTGTTTTTGTGCCATTTGGTTTAAAAATGCTAGTTTTTCGTTTGTTTGACCACTACCTAAACCTACATTAACTGTAATATCATATTCATGTTTCCAATTTGTAGGGTCTATTGGCACAAACTTATTATTTAACCTTATCATTTGGTCTTTTTTGCCATGATGTAAACATAAAGTTAAAATCAATCTAAATAATTGTTTTACGCCTGTTTCTGCAAACACTCTTGCAATCATTTCAATTTTACCTTGTGCAGCACTCATTTGTGCAGCAACCGCAGTAGCCGTTGTGCTTTGTAGTGCATCTGCATCAAGACCCATAGAGGCTTTTGATAATCCGGTTCTTTGTTCTTTTAGTTGGTCAAGATATTGCAACAAATTATAAGCATTTTGACCAATCATTTGTGGTTGTAATGGTTGTAATGAGTTTGGTTGTCTAACTCGAACAACACCACCTGCCCTTGAATTTAACAAATCATCAATATTAACTTGCCCTTCAACAGCAGCTATTCTTGAATTATTAGTAAGATAAATATTATCTAATAATTGACGCATAACTGTTGATTTAACTAATTGTATGTCCATAACAATTTCAGCTAAACTTCTACCAATAAGTCTATGTGGCATTAGTATTGGTGATAGACAAGCAAATGGCACATGGTCAAAAACTTCGTTTTCAACTATTTCTGAACTTTGTCCAAGTGCAACAACTCTGCGTAATTCAGCAATACCATCACCATCATAATCAGCTTTTATATAAGCCTCGACAACCAATACATCACGCATAGAAACATCACTTGTATCAGTATCACTTCCACTTTCAACATCTTCAAATCTATTTTGCACTTCATCACTAAAGTCTAATTCAGTATAACCTGCATATCTTTCTACAAGTTCTCTATCATAGCCCATTTGAATTAGGTCACTAACTTTCATTGTTGTTCTATGTGCAACAAAGTCAGCTTCTTCTAATGATGCTGCTCTTTTTGATACTAAAAATTCTTCCGGTGGAATATTATCAACTTTAATCATGCCACCATAATTTTTTCTTTTTATAACAACATCATGTCTAATATTGCTTGTGTAACTATCCATTCCTTCCATTGACATTTCGTCAACTTCATAAGTTTCTATTTCTTCTGAATTTTGTTCTAAAATTTCAACACTATCATCTTGTAATAATAATGTAAGTTCGTCATCTGAAAGATTTGTGTATGTTTCTTCTTCCATTGTTTCAGTTTCATCATAGTAAACTTTAACAACGCCTAGTTTTTGTAACAACGCATCTTTAAAAAAGTTATGTAAAATAACAAAACCATTATTTTGACAATTTATGACATAATTTGCGTATGATGTGGCTTGTTCAGCACCTTCAACATCTTCTTCACCACGAGGCATAAACTTAACAAAATCGTCAGTTTGGGTAAAAGTACGCATAAGGCTTGGCATGATAAATTCAATAGTGTCAGCAACTTCTGTTGTAACAACTTGAGAACGACCTTCTTGCTCGTTACCATACTTTTCACCCATATAGTAATCCATAGCTTTTATTCTATCTATGCCGTACTCATTATCATAATAGCCATGTGCGTTTTCTATTTCATTACGCAACAAAGCCTGAAATTCTAGCTTGTCCATTAAAAATCCTATTTAGTAGTTTTTTTCTTTGCAGGTTTTTTCTTAGTTTCAACAGGCTTTTTAGTTTCTTTTTTAGCTTGTTTTTCCATTTCTAATACTTGACTTCTTTGCATTGTATTACCCTATAATTATAATTAATAAAAGTATTCCAATAATGCCACCTAATGCAGCATCAATGTAATCCCATGAATGACCCTTGATATACTCAATAATGTCTTGTATTTTTTCCATTGTTTTCTCCTAATTTAACTCTGATATGTCTGGTCTAATATTTACACTTTGTAATTTTTCAATAAATTCTTCACTTGAACCACCACTTCTATAAAAAGTATAGGCGGCAGCTGCCAAACAAACCTCTGTTAATAATTCAAAACTATCAAGATGTTTGTTCATTTTTTCTAGTTCTATAATTAAATGTTCTAATAAAGCATGGGTAACAGGATTTTCTGCCTCAAACTCGTGTTCAGGCATAAATACTATATCTTTTATGTTATCCATGAATTATCCTTATATTGTATTGGTTTATTCCAATTATGTTGTGTACCACGCACACTTGCTACAAATGATTGTTGTGCAAAGGTTAAGCAAAACGCATCAGCTAAGTCACATGAACGCCCACCTAATCTTTTTTTAAACTCATCTTTGGCTTCAACTTTTATTTTTCCGTTAGATGTAAATTTAAAACGAGGTGCTATAAGTTCCTCAATTAACTTATCATCTTGTACTAAGTAAACATCACGACCCTCAAACCATTCTCTAGCCTTAAACCATAGTTCATCACGCAAACGCATATATTTTTCACGCATACTAGGGCTTTCACTTACTTGTATGGGTCTTGCTGGTAAATCTAATTCAGTTAATCTTGAACAAACACCACTACCAATACCAATGCTATCAACCATTATATCAGTTGGTCTATCTTTATAACTGCACATTTCATACTCTTGCACAATTAAACCAACAGTTTCCATTAGGTCTTTACCTTGCCATGATTTTATAGGTTCAGTAACTTCATTGCCACGCCTTTTACATAAAGCAGTTCTATCACTACCAAAAGCCGCAACATCTAAACCCCAAACAACCGGTGTATAGGGGTCAACTTGTATATCTCTTTGTAAGGCACTATCCACCATATAAAGAGGAATAACAGTATCATCTTCTGCTCTTGGAAACTCACCAAGAACTCTAACCCTGTAAACATTCGAGTCATCACCATATTTAAGTGACATATCCTCTATATAGGCATCTGATACTTGTGAACTATCTGCACACGCAACAGTCATTAATTTCCATCTATCACGCATAGCTGAAAACGCATTGAAGAAATACCCACTTGTTCTTGTTGGGTTACCGGTCATAACAACTTTGGCATTTGGCGTTGATAAAGAACCTTCACCAACCTCAAATATCATATCGTCAACACCACTAGCCTCATCAATAATAAAAAGTAAGTTGTCACTATGAAAACCTTGTAATGCTTCAGGGTTTTCACGCCTTGATACACGAGCAACAGCATAACTATCACTTGCACCTTCAAGATTGATTTTGTCGTTCTTCATTTCTAATTGATTATAAAATGCTTCTGGTAATTGACGACCCCATTTCTTTACTTCCGCCCACAATACATCAGATAGTTGGTGTGCTGTGTTTGCAGTACATATTACTTTGCATGGGTGTCTTGTAAGTAACCACCATAATATTAACCAAGATAAAACAGCAGTCTTGCAAACACCATGTCCTGACTTAACTGCATTTCTAGGATTGTTTTGAACATTGTATAAAAATTCTTTTTGCCACTTTTCAGGCTTAACATTCAACATTGTTTCAACAAACATTACAGGGTCAGACGCTAAATCTTCTATAATTTCTTCTAGTTCTGTAGTTGACATAAAATTCCTTTTTTTGTGTAGATAGGACAAAAATGGATAGTTTTCGAAAAACCCACCTACACCACCTCAAGAGGTAATAATTGTTGTGCTGCCATTTTTTTTTGGTGCTTCTTCTTACTGTTAATTGGGGGAGAATTGCACAACAAACACCATTTGACCATATTTGGTGATTTGAGAGAGTTTGTCAACACCATATATAGTAATAAAAATAATTAAAAAATTTTTATTTTTCGTATTGACTTATATTGTCAATAGATGTAGTTTGTCTATATTGTTAATTAATTATGGAGAAATAAATGAAACTTACAGAAAAAGAAAATAAAATTTTAAATGAAATTTTTGACTTCACACTATCAGATACTAATAATGTTAAAAGAGAAGAAATTACAGTAGATGATGTTAATGATATATGTGAGGCTTATGTTGATGTATTTGATATATGGCATCAAGTAGGTTTTACGAAAATGTCAAAACAAAGCATAGGTGGTGTTTTTACATCTTTGCAAGAAAAAGATTTAATATATCCGGTAGAAGATGTTGAAAGTGACAAAGGTTTTATGCAATTTTGTATAACTCAAGATGGTATGAAACATTGTATGGAGAAATAAATGAATGATGAATTAGAATATATACTTATAGTGGCTATATCAATAGCCACTTATTTACAATTTATAGGAGTGTAAGATGGCAAAAAGACAAATAAAACCAAAAACCGCAAAAGGCAAAAAATTTTCACATAGACCACAACGAGCAGTAAACTCGATTTGGGTTGAGAAAGATTACTATGATGAAAAACAAGACCGGTGGCGTGGTAAGTGGTATGGCTTACCAAGATAATAAATTAAGGGGGTTTTTAACCCCCTTTTTTTATCTAATTATAATTTTTATATTTTTTTCTTCCCAAAGCTAAATAAACATTACCATTAGCTTCATCTTTTTCTAACATACTATCTAGCCACAAATAAAACTCATGCTTATTTTCATCAATTATTTTACATTCTAATTTAGTTAATCTTTTATAAGATGGTTGTTGCATCAAGTCTTTAGCTTTTTGATATATTTTAATTCTATCTATATGTAACATTGTATTCTCCAATTATGATAAAAACAATTTTTTATCTTCTATATATATAAACGAATGAAATAAAAATTTTGTCGGAAATTTTTTAAAATAATTTTAGTATAGGTAGGGGTATAATTATTATTACCACTAGGGGGCGACATAAAATTAAGGGGGGGTGTCTAAAACATATATAATTATTCTATTTAGTCACCATCTATTTCTTTGGGGGTGACATCTATAACATCACCTTTTTTTATATCTTCTTTTTTATAATTTTTTATGCGTTCCGAGATTGTACTTATAGACTTAACAAGACTATCTGCTTTTATATTTATTTGATGTTGTGGTGGGAACAGGAACGCAAAGTTTTTTATAGCCTTTATATCCTCAGTTAATGCGTCATTGATTAATTCATGTAATTGCGGCTTGTTCTTTCTTGTACTCATTTCTTCTAAGGCATAGGCAAAGTTCCTTCTTAATATATCGTATGCTCCTTTGCGTTGTTTATTTGTCACACTTCCTTTTGGTCTACCAGCTTTTCTTTTTGTTCCTGTTTTGTTCTCATTTTGTTCTTTTATTGACATTTTTTGTCCTGTTTTTGCCTAATTTGTGTTGGTGTTCGTGTGGGCGCACCTTTTCACATTAATAAATATCCTAACTCATTGTTTTATAAATAACACATAATAATTAATTTAGTCAAAATAATATATTAAATTCAATTAATATTAATTAATTCCTAAATAAAATTCACTTAATATATTTAAACATACCTTAAACATATCAAACCCACTTGTAGCCCTTATATTTAAGTTCTTAGCACTATTTTTAACACTTTTATCCCATAACACTACATCATCTACAAACCCTCTTAAATCGCTTGGTAATGACTTTCTTGCTTTTTCATACATTTGTCTATGATGTTCCTGATGTTCGTTTGATGTAAGTGATGGAATAGACCCTCCACCTAATCGTTCTTTATATTTTGGTATGATAGATGTTTTCTCATGTCCAATGTAATATGATGTGTAGTACATAGTTGCAGCTTGATATTGTTCGTTATTAATTTCTTTTCTTTGATAATATCTATCGTAAACACTTGAGCCTCTATTTCTTAATCGTTTCTTTCCTGCTTTTATTGTTTCTTCTAATACAAATATGTTCTCCGGTTTTCTGATTTGTTCCTTTGTTGGTTTTATATCTTTACCCATTAGACCTCCTTGTTGTGACTAAATACAAACCCCAATTCAGTAAGTGCCTCTATATAGCGTTCATCAGTAAAAATGCGTCTATTGTTATGTATCATTGGTGCTAGTGATTTTATAGCTAAATGAACATCATGTGGAAACATAGATTGCCATTTAGATTTTAACTCATCATCATAGTATAGTGTTTCATTAGGTGGATTAAATCGTGTGCCTTTTGGTAGTTCCCATTTTTCATAGCGTTCACCATATTTATTCATCTTATTAAACCCTTCTACATATTGTATCATTCTATTTATATTAGGCATAAAGTCCTCACTCTTGCCACCTACATGATGTGTGATTATATAGTTCTTAAATGCCCTTAAATAATCATTAAAATCATCAATCTCGTCAAATGGTGGTATCATATCATTCAACACATCAGATACATCTCTTATATATGTTGCAATGTCATTTTCAGTCTTATTGCCAAAACTATAATGTAGTCCAATACCTTCTCCAATAAGTATATCCATTATAGCGTGTTTTCTTGTTTTTGCATCACTATCCATTCTCTTTTATTTTCCTTATAATATTTTGCAACATTGTCGTTTGTTGCGGCTGTGTTGCATTAGTCCGGTCTATCCATTTGTGGAAAAATCTATTTGCATCTTTGTACTTATTAGGGTGTCGTTTTAGATATTCGTTAGCCTCACTTAATAGTTTGTGATAATCAAGACCTTTTTCCTTAATCTTGTCTAAATGCTTTTGTGTAAGTTTAATCTTTATCATAGTGTTTATTTATTTATTTTAATTTATTTATTTATTTATTTTATTTATTAGGTATTCCATGTAAAAACTCATGTAAAAACTCATGCGTTCACTTTTCCTTACTTATTATATCTTGTAATTTACTGTTATGTTGTTGTTTTTTCATGTTATTTCTTGTTTCATTCCATTTCTTTCTTGATATTTTTTTACTCATATTTTGTTCAAAAAACTTAGAAATAAAGGGTGAAATGATAGTTTTTTTGTCAAAACTTATATATTTTTGGTGACTTTCTGTATCTTTTTTTAGTCGTTTTATATTAATTTTTAAAACTTTCTCAGCATAATCTATAGGAATTGAGTTGTTTTCCCTACCCCATTGTTCATGAAATAATACCAATAAATCTTTATAAGAACGAATACCAACCCTTTGTTGTATCAGTTCTATCTCACTATTTATGACATTGTAATAAGGTAAATCATTATCCATTTTTTTCTCCCTAAATTATATTAACTTTAATTGCTTTTGATGTTCTATTAATCTTTCTTTTGCTTTTGTATAATAATCCTCAAACAATTCACAAGCTGTTAAACTATATCCTAAGTTATCACAAGCAATGGCAATGCTACCTGAACCTAAATGTGTGTCCAATATTTTATCACCTTCTTTAGCATAATTTTCAAGCAACCATTCATATAAACGAATTGGTTTTGGACAAGCGTGCCAATCTAAACTTTTTCCAACTATTGAATATTTAAAAACTCGTGTATTGCCACCACAAGTATTGTATAATAATTCAGCTTCTGAAAAGTTTGTTTCTTTTCCTGCATGATTTTTGTGCCAAATTATCCATTGATTATTAGGCTCTAAATAATTTGTAAAAAAATTTCCACCACAAATAATGTAGTTTTGACTTACCCTTTTTAATTCATCAAAATATTTTTTATCAGGTATAGTTTCTGACCAATTTTTTTCTTTTGCCATGTTTCTAAATTTACCACCTCCTGATACTCTTTTTGGGAATGGAGGGTCAACTATTGCTAGTTCAAAATAATTATCTTCATACCTTGCCATTAAATCCATGCAATCTTCATTAGTTAAGTTAATAGTCATAATATCTCCATAATCATCTATCCAAAGTTGTTTGATATAATACAAAAATCTTTTATCTTAAAATGTCTTAATGTTTCTCTATCTCGATAATCGTTCCTGTAATCTTTTAGTTGTAATCCTAGTTCCGGTCTATGCACTAAGCCTCTTGGATTATAAAACTTGTCAACTAATTCTTCTTTTCTTTTGTTTAAATCAATATAGCCAAGTGTCTTTGATTTTTTCCACCACACAACAAATAAGAATGGTATATGACTTAACTTACCATTTTTAATAGATAAACTTTCATCACCATTTTGTATAGCCCACATATATTTCTTGTTAGACATAATCATAGTGTCAAATTGGTTAACATCTATATTGCGGCATCTCACCTCAACCATTGCGTCAACTTTCTTATCTCTCATGCAAGCAAAGTCAAACTCATAAGCAAGTGGCATATCATGT
>MDTA01034637.1_pt1 | contig 10347 bp, 9 predicted proteins | sample 811151 | NCBI WGS metagenome assembly MDTA01 (sample SAMN05326648, study PRJNA326480) | marine metagenome | isolation source: seawater | place: Indian Ocean: South | collected 2010 | reverse complement strand
TGCAAGAAGATATTTTTATTCAATTGGAAAACCTCAAAAGAATAGAATTCTTTGTATAAGAAATTCTTTTCATGGAAGAACTCTAGCTGCTATTTTTGCTAGTGGATCTAAAAAAATGACGGAAGGATTTGGACCAAAAGTACCAGGATTTGATCACTTTAACTTTGCTGACCACAAGGGCTTGAAAAAAGCTATTACAAAAAAAACCGCGGCTATAATGATAGAAACAGCAATGGGAGAGTCGGGCATTAAAGTTATACCTGATTGGTGTTTAAGAGATCTAAGGAAAATTTGTAATAAGAAGAAAATCTTATTAATTCTAGACGAAGTTCAATGTGGGATAGGAAGATCAGGAAAATTTTTTGCTTTTGAATATGCAAAAATAAAACCAGATATTGTTCCAATTGCCAAAGGAATAGGAGGAGGTTTTCCGATTGGAGCAGTTTTAATGAATAAAAAGGTGGCATCTGCTATGATACCGGGATCACATGGAAGTACATTTGGAGGAAACCCTTTAGCTATGAGTGTGGGCAATGCAGTACTAGACCAGATATTAAAGAAAGGCTTTTTAAATAATGTCCAAAAATCTTCCAAACACTTCTTATCTGAACTAAATAAAATAAAAGCTGACTATCCAGAAATAATCAAAGAAGTCAGAGGTATTGGTTTATTAATAGGATTGCAGCTTTTTAACGATCAAACTAAATTTATCAAAAAATTGGAAGATAATAAACTGCTAACAATCAAAGCGGGAGAAAATGTAGTCAGAATCCTGCCTCCTTTAAATGTTAAAAAACAAGAAATAGATCTTGCAATAAAAATTATAAGAAAAGTCTGTGATAAAATAAATTAAACCATGAATAATTTTATAAATATTTCTGATTTGTCTAAGAGTGAATTAAGATCCATCATCGATGGAGCTAAAAAAAGAAAGTCTGAAAGAGGAAAAAAACCTAATTCCCAACCTGATATAGACCAACCTATTAAAGGTAAGACTATGATCATGTTTTTTGCAAAACCTTCAACAAGAACTAGAATTTCTTTTGATCTAGCAGTTAAACAATTAGGAGGATCATCTATTATTTTGAAACAAGATGAAATTCATTATGGTAAAGGAGATGAAACAATAAAAGATACAGCCAAAGTTTTATCTCAATATGCGGATATTCTGATGATAAGAACAGACTTACATAAAGATGTTGATGAATTTAGAAAGTATTTAGAAATTCCAATTATTAATGGACTCACTAATTTAAGTCACCCGTGCCAGATCATGTCCTATATTTTAACTTTTGAAGAAGCAAAAGGAAACATTGAGGGGAAAACCATTGCCTGGCTTGGAGACGGAAACAATGTTGTTAATTCTTTTATAGAGGCAGCTACAAAATTCAATTTTGAACTTAAGATTGGGTGTCCTAAAAAATATGAACCCGATAAAAAAATAGTAAAATTAGCTAAAAAAAATAATTGCAAACTTTTAATTACAGAGGATCCTTTTAAAGCAGCAAAAGATGCAGATTGCATAATGACTGATAAATGGATTTCTATGGGTGACAAAGGAGATAAAAATAAAAAAAAGAAGGCTCTCAAAAAATATCAGGTAAACAAAAAACTCATGAAAGTTGCAAAACCAGATGCAATTTTTATGCACTGTCTTCCAGCAAACAGAGAAGAAGAGGTAACAAGTGATATTATGGACGGTAAGCAGTCTGTAGTTTGGCTACAAGCCTTTAATAGGATTCATGCACAAAAGAGTATAATTGAATGGTGTATGAAATAATCTATGGTTTAGGAAGTGGATTGTCACTTTGACTATTCATATAAAGTATTACCGAAGCTCTATCTTCCTCTTTTTTTAATCCTGCAAAAGCCATTTTTGTACCTTTGATGTGTGCCTGAGGTTTAAGCAAATAAGAATTCATCTCAGCAAAAGACCAGACTTTTCCATGAGCGATTAATGCTTTTGAATATTTGTAGTCAGGTATAGACGCAGACTTTTTACCAAGGACTCCATAAAGAACAGGTCCAATTTTATTTTTACCACCCTTAGCAACTACGTGACAGGCAGTACATTTTTTAAATACTTTCTGCCCATGTTCTATAGTGCCCATTGCCAAGAATGCTTTTATATCTACACTTCCAGAACCAGAGGATTTTGAGCTTGTCGTTTTAGCAACTGGGGCTTCAACCACATAAGCTGCTACCGAGGGTTTTTTTACGTCAAATATTAAATCGGTGATTTTTCCTATTCCAAAAACAACCAAAACTGTAAAAATAATTGCAGCTACAATTTTATTTATTTCAAAACCGTTCATAAATTTGGTAATTAATGTATTAAATATATCACGAGTTAACAGAAAAAACTTTAAGTAAATTAATTGATATTGCGTCTTTGAGCCGCATAAATATTTATGAGTAATACAGTTGTTATTATCCCTTCTCGTTTAAAAGCAAGAAGATTTCCAAATAAGCCCCTAGAATTAATCCAAGGCAAAGAGATGGTGTTGCACGTTTATGATTTGGCAAAAAACTCTGGAGTTGGAGATGTTTTAGTGGTTACGCCCGATAAAGATATTGCTCATTTGATAAAAAAAAACGGAGGCAATTCATTTCTCTCAATAAGTGATCACCAAACGGGTACGGACAGGGTATACGAAGGATTTAAAAGTTTCTATTCTAGCGCACCTAAAATTGTAATAAATTTACAAGGGGATATGCCAAATTTAGATCCAAAAGCTATTATTAAACTTAATGACCATATGCAAAAAAACAGTTGTGACATGTCTACTATGTCATCTTCTATCAAAAATAAAAATGAAATTGAAAATGAGAATGTTGTAAAAGTTATTACAAATGAAAATATTGAAAAATCAGGTTTTTCTGAAGCATTAGACTTCAAAAGAGACTTAATTAACCAAGAAAATAAATTTGTTTATCATCATATTGGTATTTATGCCTTTACTAGTAAAGCTTTAATGCGGTATGTAAATTTAAAAAGAAGCAAGTTGGAGATAAAAAGAAACTTAGAACAAATGAGGGCTTTAGAAAATAAAATGAAAATTCATGTTGGTTATACAACTTCTACTCCTCTTAGCGTGGATACAAAAGCAGATTTAGAAGAAGTAAAAAGAATTATGGAAAAATAAATGGCAGATATTAAAACAGCATTTCAAGGAGAAATGGGCGCATATTCACATCTAGCATGTGAAAAACTTTTTCCAGGATCATCAATTAAAGCCTTTGCAACTTTTGAGGAGACTTTTAAAGTCGCTCATCAAGATGAAAATTATAAGATAATCATTCCAATTGAAAATTCTTTAGCTGGAAGGGTTGCGGATATTCATTATTTATTACCAAAGTACAAATTACAAATATATGCAGAACATTTTCAATCTGTAGAGCATAATCTTTTGGTCAAAGAGGATGCTGAGCTTAAAGATATTAAATATATTAGAAGCCATGCCCAAGCAATTGATCAATGTCAAAAAATTATTCAAAAACATAAATTTCAAACAATAATTTCTGCAGATACTGCTGGCTCAGCAAAGGAACTTTCTAAAGGAAGGGATAAGTCAATCGGAGCTATCGCCTCAATGCTCTCTGCAAAAATATACAAATTAAAAGTGCTTATGAAAAATATTGAGGATGAAAGTAATAATGTTACAAGGTTTTTAATTATGGGAAAAAATATTCACCAACCAACATACGAAAAAAATAAAAAATATATTACAAGCTGCATATTTAGATTAAAAAGTATTCCAGCTGCTCTTTACAAATGTCTTGGAGGATTTGCTACTAATCAGGTAAATCTTACAAAATTAGAAAGCTTTTCTGTTAAGAATACTTTTGATCAAACCAATTTTTATTTAGATTTAGAGGGACATATAGAAGAAATTCAAGTTCAGAAAGCATTAGAGGAGCTTGGATTCCATACCGAAAACTTGAATATTTTGGGAGTTTACGAATCTTCTCCTTTTAGGCAAAAGAAATAGTCCACAAATTTAAGATTCCAGACTTGTAGTATTCAATTTAGTGCTGATATAATAATTCGGAGGCCATTCAGGCGATTTTGATATGTTTAATGTGTCAGGGTGTAACAACAGCAGCACGAACTTTTAAAAGCGGGTTGTTTGGTCTCCTGATATGAAAAATAATAACGAATTAAAAATTTTAGCACTAAAGTATAGGCCAAAAATATTTCAAGATTTAATTGGACAAGAGGTAATCGCAGAAACTATTTTTAACTCTATAAAGATTGGCAAAACACCTAACGCATATCTTTTAACTGGCATCAGGGGTGTTGGTAAAACAACTACTGCAAGGCTAATCGCTAAAGCACTTAACTGCACACAAGATGCTGATCAAGGAACTAAATATAAACAAGAAAATTTATGCGACCATTGTAAACAGATTGAAAATTCAAATCACATAGATGTATTAGAAATGGACGCTGCATCTAAAACAGGAATAGACGATGTTCGCGAACTAATAGAAAGCTCAAAATATAATCCTTCGAGCGCAAAATATAAAATATTTATAATAGACGAAGTTCACATGTTATCCAAACAAGCTTTTAATGGTCTTTTAAAAACTTTAGAAGAGCCGCCAGAAAAACTTAAATTTATTTTAGCAACCACAGAAGCTAGAAAAATTCCAGTAACAATTCTATCAAGGTGCCAAAGATTTGATTTGAAGAGGGTTAGCTTAGAAAAAATCTACGAACATATTAAAAAAATTTCAAAAATGGAAAATGGTAAAATCTCAGATAGTGCTATGAAATTATTATCAAAAGCATCTGAAGGATCTGTGAGAGACGCAGTTTCTTTGCTAGATAGAACCTTGGTTTATCAGAGTTTAGACTCTGATAAAGTCATGGAAGATAAAGATGTTAGAAAAATGCTTGGTTTGGCAGATAAATCTAAGCTTATTTACTTGCTAAGTTATGTTTTAAAAGGAGAAGAAAAAAAAGCCATAGAGTTATTGAAAAATCTTATTGATGATGGTTTAGACGCTAAAAATTTTCTAAATGATTTTCTAGAACTAATATATCTCTTTGGACGAAGGGTTAATCTTGGTCCAATTGAAAAAGACATGTTTATTTCAGAGGCAGAATTAGAACTAATTGAAAAAAGTGCCCAGAATTTGGATATGCAAGATTTAGCTCTGTTTTGGCAATTAACTTTGAAAACTATTGAAGACCTAAAAATAGTTTCAAATGAAAATATAGCAATAGAAATGTTTTTGATGCAGCTGATGCATATAAAGGGCATGGAAGACTACAGCCAAGAAAAAGTGTTTGGACAAGAAAATTTAACTAGTTCTCCATCTGTAAAAATAAAAATTGAAGAGGATAATAAAAATTCTAAACCTGTAAGTTTTGCGACAGAACAGATGAAAAGCACACAACAACTTAAGTCTATAACGGGAGATGACCAAAAAACTGAAACAAAAATAGAAGTTAGATCTTTTTCTGATCTTATATACCTGTCTGAGAAAAATAAGGAAATGGAGTTAAAATATGATCTCGAAAGAAATGTTAAATTAGTAAATTTTGAAAATGGTAAAATTGATATTAATTTTAATGAAAATTTAAATAAAAATTTTATCAAAAAACTATCCCAAAACCTTTTTGAATGGACAGGAAAAAGATGGATCATTACTTTAAGTAAAGAAAAAAATTTAAAAACTTTTCATCAGAAAAAAATTGAGGAAAAAAACAAATTGTTAGACGATGAAAAAGATAGCAAAATTTTTAAAGAAATGTTGAGTTTTTTTCCCGATTCAGACTTAATTGATGTGAGGAAAGACGATGAATGATTTTTCTGACATGCTAGCAAAAGCAAAAAAAGTTCAAGAAAAAATGAAAGAGGTTCAAGAAAGTCTAAAAAAAATTGAGGTAGAAGGGATTTCAGGTGGCAATTTAGTAAAGATTAAGTTGAGCGGAGATCACGAAATGAAGTCGATTTTTATAGATCCAAACGCAAAAAAAGAAAAAGATGAAATTATACAAGACCTTATTGTTGCAGCTTATAATGATGCCAAAGAGAAATTGAAAAAAAAAACTTCAGAAGAATTAAGCAAAGCTACTGGAATTGGTAACTTGCCAGTAGATTTTAAGCTACCTTTTTAAATGGATAATCAAATTCCAGAAATAGAAGAATTGATCAAACAATTTTCAAAACTACCAGGCCTTGGCCCAAAGTCTGCTAAAAGAATAATATTGAAACTTATTACTAATAAAGAAAACATGATCAAGCCCTTAGCAAAGTCATTGGCAAATGTTTATAAAAATATAGTTAGATGTATCAACTGTGGGAATCTTAAGGTGATAAGCAATAAATGTTTATGTGAAATAAATAGTAAAAATTATGATAAAATTTGTGTTGTTGAAAATTTAGCAGACATGTGGGTTATAGACTCTTCAAATATTTTTAAGGGTTATTTTCATATATTAGGAGGCACAATTAATCCTAATGAAAACTACGAACAAAAAAATTTGTTAATAGATTCTTTAATCAGAAGAATAAAAAAAAATAATTTAAAAGAGGTGATCATAGCAACCAGCGCAACAGTAGAGGGTCAAACAACTGCTCACTATGTTGAAGAAGCTATAAAAAATGGAAAAATTAAAATTTCTAAACTCGGACAAGGTTTGCCAGTAGGTGGAGAGATAGAGCAACTTGATGATGGAACATTGATTTCTGCCTTTAAAAATAGAGTTCCGGTTTCTAGCGATTAGTTTTTTTTTCTAACCTTCTCATATGCAATAATGGCTCTGTATATCCAGATGGTTGTTCCCTGCCTTTAAAAACCAAATCACATGCAGTTAAAAAAGCCAGTGATTTTTCAAAGTTAGGAGCCATTGGCTGATAAAGTTTATCTCCACTATTTTGCTTATCTACAATAGTAGCCATTTTTTTCATTACACTCATAACCTGATCTTTGGTGCATATATTGTGATGAAGCCAATTTGCCATATGTTGGGACGATATTCTTAATGTTGCTCTATCTTCCATTAAGCCTACATTGTTTATGTCAGGTACTTTTGAACAACCCACTCCTTGATCAATCCACCTAACAACGTATCCTAAAATTCCTTGAGCATTATTTTCTAACTCTTTATTAATATCACTTTCTGACCAATTCGGTCTATCTGCTCTTGGTATCTCTAATAAGTTTTCAATTTTAGCTTTTTTTCTAGATTTTATTTCTGATTGTTTTTTAAAAACATCCAATTTGTGGTAATGCATTGCGTGAAGTGTTGCAGCAGTTGGAGAAGGTACCCAGGCACAATTAGCTCCTGATTTAGGATGACCTATTTTTTGTTTCATCATTTCATTCATTTTATCAGGCATAGCCCACATTCCTTTTCCTATTTGTGCTTTACCAGAAAATCCACATGATAAACCAATATCGACATTCCAATCTTCATAAGTATTTAACCAGGTAGATTTTTTCATTTCACCTTTAAAGATCATTGGACCAGCTTCAAATGAAGTGTGCATTTCATCTCCGGTTCTATCTAAAAAACCCGTGTTAATGAAGACAACTCTATCTTTAACTTTTCTGATACATTCTTTTAAATTTACTGTTGTTCGTCTTTCCTCGTCCATTATACCAACTTTAATTGAATATTTTTTTAAACCTAAAACTTTTTCAACTTTTTCAAAAATTTCATTTGTAAATTGAACTTCATCAGGACCGTGCATTTTTGGTTTAACTATATAAAACGAGCCTGTTCTAGAATTTTTATTATTTTTAAAATCATGCAAGGCGCAAAGAGTTGAGATAAAGGCATCCATTATACCTTCAGGAATCTCTGAGCCATCATTCAAAGTTATTGCAGGATTTGTCATTAAATGACCTACATTTCTATTAAGAAGTAAAGCTCTACCATGAAGTACAATTTTTGACCCATTTGGAGATAAATAATTTTTATCAGGGTTTAATTTTCTAACAAATTTTTTTCCGTTCTTTTCAACTTCTGATTCTAAATTTCCCTTCATCAACCCAAGCCAATTCCTATAACATCTAACTTTATCGACCGAGTCAACTGCAGTAACTGAATCCTCGTTGTCCACAATTGTTGAAACGGCGGACTCGATGATTACGTCAGATATAGCTGCTTTATCAGTTTTACCTATTTTACTATTAGGGTCTATTATAATTTCGATATGCAAGTTGTTATTTTTTAATAGTATTGAATTTGGATCTTTTTTTTCTCCAAGAAAACCAACGAATTGACTCTTATTTTTAAGAGTTTGTTTTTTTTTATCTATTAAAAATAATAGATTATTATTGTCAATTTCGATTTTTGATATTTCTTTCCAACTTGCATTTTCAATTAAGAATATATTGTCTAAAAACTCTCTAACATAATTGATAACTTTGTTTCCTCTATCGGCATCATAAGTTTTACCTGTATTACCAGGTATTACATCCGTTCCATAAAGAGCATCGTACAAACTTCCCCATCGAGCATTTGCAGCGTTTAAAGCATACCTCGCATTATCAACTGGCACAACTAACTGAGGTCCGGCTATTGAAGAAATTTCTTCGTCCACATTAGAAGTATTTATTTTGAAATCTTCTTTTTCTTCAACAATATAGCCTATAGATTTCAAGAAATTAAAATATTCATCTTTATTAAAACCAGTATCTTTTTTTGATAAATGCCATGAGTCTATTTTTTTTTGAATTTGATCTCTCTCTTTTAATAATTCTTTATTTTTTGGAGATAAGTCATGAACAGATTTATCAAATTCCTTCCAAAAGTTATCAACATCTATATTTGTTCCCGGAATAGCTTCCTCATTAACAAACTTTAATAGTTCTTCTTCAACTTTTAAATTGTTGATACTAATTTTTTTCATTTCGCGGATAATACATCAAATTATAAGTGTTTTAACAACACTTTATTGACACATTTGAATTTTATTTAAATTACTAATATTATTTCATATTTAAAATTTATGAGAAATTATCTCGACTTTGAACAAGAAATAAAATCTTTAGAAGAAAACCTTGAGGCCTCAAAAAATCCATTTGGTAAAGAAGGAATTTCAGAGGTTGATACTGGAAAAATTGAGAAAATTCAAAAAGAAATCAACGACAAATTAAAAACTGTATATTCTAGTCTTAATAGCTGGCAAAAAACTCTTGTCGCAAGACACGAGGACAGACCAAGAGCAAATTTTTATATTAAAGAAATATTTTCAGATTTTACTTTAATTTCAGGAGACAGACTTTTTGCTGATGATAAATCTATAATTGCAGGTTTTGGATTAATAGAAAACAAGTCAGTTTTAGTTTTGGGTCAAGAAAAGGGGGAAGACCTCAATAGTAGAATGGAAAGAAATTTTGGAATGATGAAACCAGAAGGTTATAGAAAATGCATAAGACTTATGAAACTTGCAGATCGTTTTAGAATTCCCGTTATTTCTTTTATTGATACGCCAGGTGCTTATCCTGGGATAGGTGCTGAACAAAGAGGGCAAGCCATTGCAATCGCCAACTCAATAGAATGCTGTATGTCTTTAAAGGTTCCAAATATTTCAGTGATAATTGGAGAGGGTGGCTCAGGAGGAGCAATAGCATTAGCTTCATCAAATAAAGTAATAATGTTAGAGCATTCAATTTATTCTGTTATTTCCCCAGAGGGCTGTGCCTCAATTTTATGGAGAGATCCGAGTAAATCGTTAGAAGCTGCGGATGCAATGAAGTTAACAGCAAAAGAACTTTTGAGATTAGGAATTGTTGATGAGGTTATTAGTGAACCCTTAGGTGGAGCACACAGAGAAAATAAAGAAATGGCATCAGAAGTTAAAAAATCTATTCTAAAAAACTTAAAAAGTTTTGAAAATTTGTCTGGAGAAGAAGTTTTTAATCAAAGAAAAACAAGGTTTCTAAAAATAGGTCGGGAACAAGGTTTTAAAAAGCCATCAGATTCTCTTGGAGAAAAATTGACATATATTGAGTCCGGTTATTCTAAAATTATTAGATTTGTACAACATAGAAAAAATTTACTTATAGGTGTTGGAACTATTGTAATACTGGCCACTATATTAAGTATTTTTATGTAGCAAATATGTAATTTTATTAATTTTCTTATTTAAAAGCTGATCATTCACTTGACATTTAATCTATAAATCTATTAAAGGGCACTGTTAGTAAATTTTACTAATATTACGTTAATAACTAAGTAAGGAAAAAAAATGAGTCTAAAAGGTAAAGTTAAGTGGTTCAATGGAACTAAAGGATATGGTTTTATTGAAAGAGAAGATAAAGAAAAGGACGTTTTCGTTCATTCTTCAGCAGTAAGAGCAGCTGGTTTAAAATATTTAAACG
>MDTA01106449.1_pt1 | contig 10348 bp, 10 predicted proteins | sample 811151 | NCBI WGS metagenome assembly MDTA01 (sample SAMN05326648, study PRJNA326480) | marine metagenome | isolation source: seawater | place: Indian Ocean: South | collected 2010 | reverse complement strand
TATCTGATTCAATTCATCATTACCTTCGTTAAAAGGTTATATAATAGTGGTATTTATGATTAATGAAAGGTATAAAAGTTTTGAAAAATAGTAACGTTGATAAATTTTCTGATCACAGCCTAATTCTTCGACACTACGCTAATGACTTAGATAGTCAGTTACTAAATACTGTTAATCATGTTGCTGAGCAAAGTGCTTTTCGCAATATGCAAACCCCAAGTGGTAGATTTATACGTGCTGCTATGACAAATTGTGGGAAATACGGATGGATTTCTGATAAATCAGGCTACCGGTACGATAAGACTGATCCAAAAACCAACAAATCATGGCCTGAAATGCCGGAGGTATTTAAAACATTGGCTAAAAGAGCAGCAAATGATGCTGGCTATAATAATTTTGAGTCGAATGCCTGTCTGATTAATCGCTATACCGAAAAAATAGGTATGTCGCTGCATCAAGATAAGGATGAGAATGATTTTACACACCCTATAGTCTCTGTTTCTCTTGGTGTATCGATAATTTTTTTATTTGGCGGCTTAACTCGAAAAGAAAAAGTCATGGCAAAGGAGCTAAAACATGGCGATGTTGTTGTGTGGGGAGGGCCTGATCGTTTACGTTTTCATGGGGTTCGCCCGCTCAAGAGAGGAGTACACCCCTTAGTTGGCGCTGCCAGGATAAATTTAACTCTGAGAAGAGCTAGTTAGTCTCTTGCGGTACTTTTCTAATGAGTGATTTTTCGTATCCAAGTGACTCAACAAAATCAATTAACTTGCTATATTCTTCTGGACTAACTGCCGGTTTTCTTGCCATCACCCAAACATAGTCACGTTTTTCACGAGCAATCACTGTTTGTGTATATTCTTTATCAAGATATGCAATACGGTAGTCCGCCTTTATTGGCCAAATAAATTGCATGCCCCATACTGCATTTGATTTTTCGTCAACTATAAAGCCCGTTGGTGTAAGTGTTTTAAACTTTCCTTCAAAACTCCCGTCATTAAAAGTAAAAGTTGTTGCAATTGTTCCGTTATCATTTAATTCATACCTTTCAATCGCATTAAATGCATTTCTTTCAGGAAATGAGGGTATGTGAGCTATTACATACCATGCACCCATGAATTTTTGTAAATCAACATACTTAACCAGAGGTACCGGTTCGTATTTCATAGTACTACACCCTGAAATAGTAAATAGGATTATGAAAGAGATAATTGAAAAAAAAGTACGCTTAATGCTCATAAATTTTTTATATATTCTCAAAAAAAGCTAATGTCTATTGGTGCTTGCTTGTATACTGATTAAGTCATCAAAACGTTTGAGCTGGAATAAAAGTTGCTGTGTTGATGGATCATTCTCAAGTAGACATTCTTCCGCATATTCAAAAATAGCACTTTTTAATGGTAAGGGCTTAGTTTGTTCAATCGTATCCTTCATTGTTGGCAGAAATATCCATTGTAGCCATTGTTCAAATTTAAGAGTATCCATGCAAAATGGGATAGAGCTTTTTAAATCACTTGCCTTAGGCTTCAAGTCATCCCACTTACAGTGTGTACGTAAACTCGCCTCTAATTCAAGTAGGACGTCGGCAATTCTGTTGGGGATATCATGCATGGTGATGATTATACGAAGTATTTGATATTCTAGGTAGAGTTGTTTTTTTTTAATTTTGTCTCGATTTTGTCTGATTTTTGTCGTATTCGAGATATTTTGGCAATTAAGGCCATATTCGATTTCACATATTCGGTGATTCTGGTTTATACTCCGCCGCCTAAATGAATTCTTACTAGTAAACGTACAAATATCAATTGACTAAATTAATTATACGAGTGGAAAAATGACTGACTTAACAAATTATAGAAATATAGGAATCTTTGCTCATGTTGATGCTGGAAAAACAACAACATCTGAACGCATACTAAAATTAACCGGAAAAATACATAAAACTGGTGAGGTGCACGATGGTGAGGCAACGACTGATTTTATGGAGCAAGAGCAAGAGCGAGGAATTACAATTCAGTCAGCTGCTACTAGTTGTTTTTGGAATGATCATAGATTAAATATTATTGATACTCCGGGACATGTTGACTTTACAATTGAGGTCTATCGTTCGTTAAAAGTTCTAGATGGTGGGGTTGGTGTTTTTTGCGGATCTGGTGGAGTTGAACCACAATCTGAGACGAATTGGCGCTATGCTAATGATTCTGGAGTTGCTCGTATTATTTTTGTTAATAAACTTGATAGAACAGGCGCTGATTTTTATCGCGTAGTTGATCAAATTGAAATGTGCTTGGTGCAAATCCACTTGTTATGGCTCTACCCATAGGAATTGAAGATGATTTTATTGGTGCAGTTGATCTTCTCACTCGTAAAGCATGGGTATGGAAAGACCCTAACGATCCAGCAAAATATGAGATCGAAGATGCCCCAGCAGATATGTCTGAAAAAATTGAAGAATGGCGTGAAAAATTAATTGAAACTGCAGTTGAACAAGATGACGCTATTATGGAAAAATATTTAGAAGGTGAAGAGCCTACTATAGATGAGATTAAGTCATGTATACGTAAAGGAACAATTAGTCTTACATTTTTTCCAACATACTGCGGTTCAGCATTTAAAAATAAATGCGTTCAAATGATTCTTGATGCTGTTGTGGATTACTTACCAAATCCAACTGAAGTTAAACCTCAACCGGAAGTAGATTTGGAATGAAATGAATCTGGAGAATTTGCAATTGTCGACCCTGATAAACCATTGCGAGCATTAGCTTTCAAAATAATGGATGACCGTTATGGCGCACTAACTTTCATTAGAATTTATTCTGGAAAAATTGAAAAAGGTATGACAGTTCTAAATACATTTACTGGAAAAAGTGAACGAATTGGACGTATTGTTGAAATGCATGCCGATGAACGTATTGAACTTGATGTCGCACAAGCGGGAGACATTGTTGCTGCGATTGGTCTAAAGAATGTACAAACTGGTCATACTTTGTGCGACCCTAATAAACCGGCAACTCTGGAGCCAATGGTCTTCCCAGATCCAGTTATTTCAATTGCTGTCGCGCCAATTGATAAAGGTGCCTCCGAAAAGCTAGGTATTGCGATTGGAAAAATGATTAAAGAAGATCCTTCTTTTAGGGTTGAAACCGACCAAGATAGTGGTGAAACAATCCTAAAAGGAATGGGTGAACTACACCTTGATATTAAAGTAGATATTTTAAAAAGGACACATGGCGTAGAAGTAGAAGTTGGTAGCCCTCAAGTGGCCTATCGAGAAACTGTAACAAAACGCGTTGAAGATACCTATACTCATAAGAAGCAATCTGGTGGCTCGGGTCAATATGGTAAAATTGATTATGTGATTGAGCCAGGTGAACCTGGTAGTGGTTTTGTTTTTGAATCAAAAGTTACAGGTGGTAATGTACCAAAGGAATTTTGGCCAGCAGTTGAAGGTGGGTTTCAAAAAAGTATGGATAAAGGAGTCTTAGCGGGCTACCCCTGTCTTGATTTCAAAGTTACATTATTTGATGGTGCTTTTCATGCTGTCGACTCATCAGCTATTGCGTTTGAACTAGCTTCAGCAGCTGCATATCGTCAGTCTATGCCGAAAGCTGGACCACAGCTTATGGAGCCTATTATGAAAGTTGATGTTTTTACCCCTGATGATAATGTTGGTGATGTGATCGGAGATCTAAATCGACGTCGTAGTATAATTAAATCACAAGAAGCGAATCCAACTGGCGTGCGTGTTAAAGCCGAATGTCCGCTCAGTGAAATGTTTGGATATATTGGAACACTACGAACAATGACCTCGGGTAGAGGTCAATTCTCAATGGAATTCCTAAACTATAGCCCTTGTCCTAAAAATGTTGCTGATGAAATCATCGCTGAAACGCTAGCAAGAGAAGAGGAAAAGAAAAAGTAGTTATAAATTTTAAACACGGACTAATCAAAAAAAGCCTATATTAATCAATACTTTAAAATATAGTTCTAACCTAAGATATTGATTATAATGGAAGGATGAGTCTAAAAAAAAATCTTTTCATCACTTTCATTGGCCTTGTGTTTTTTTTTCAACATTCCTTAGCTGGGGAAGATACTCACACATCTGATGTAACAATAAATAGTGATACAACAGACCAACAAACAATTGGCGATGGTGGTAATAACGTCACCTTAATTAATGACGCTACTATTAACAATGGTGATGATAATGCCTCTGTTGAATCTTTTGGATCAAACACCAGTAATGGATTAACTGGTGTTACTGTTATTAATAATTCAGGCGCGATAATTAAACAAGATGGAAGTTTTGATGGTACAGTCAAGGCGCAGTTCAACACTAATTTTACACTCACTAACTCGGGAACTATTCAATCAAATGACGGACAGGCTATTGATATTAAACAAACGACAAACGCAACAATCAATAATAATTCTGGCGGCTTAATTACTGCTAAGAGAAACACAATAAGATGTACCGCATCTTGCACAAATCCAACCGTCAATAATTTTGGCTCAATAACGGGTAGACAAGAAGCAGTAATTCGTTTGGATAAGTCGACGAATATGACGGTAAATAATAATCATGGCGCACTCATAGATGCTGAAGCATCTGCTACGCAATCTTTACATGCCATAGATATAGGTACTAATGGTACTGTAAATAATAGCGGAATAATTAGACGAACGATAAATGGAGAGCCTGGTCATCACACTAATGCGGCTGCTATTTCATATCAACAAAATAATGGTACGTTAACATTGAAAGATGACAGTATATTAGTGGGTTTAATAAGCGTGAAAGATGGTAAAGAGGGAAATAATCTTCGAATTCAGCACGGTTATGGACGTGCTTATATGTACAAAACAGAGGGAACACTTGGATTAACTGACCTAGATGGCAATCGAATTGTTGCGGGCTCAGCAACATCAGTTGGTATGGGTGCACAAGAGACTGTCGACGAATTACTAGGGTATCGTGCATACAATCTTCGTACATCACTAAAAAATTACACTAACGGCTCTGATTCAGATAAACCAAAAATAGAACCTTTTGCTTATACATCATTTCGAAGCAGCGGTCGTAATACTCTCGGTTATGAAAATAATGCTTATGGTACGAACTTTATTTACCCGGTAGTACCTGATAAGTTAAATTTAATCTTAGCCGTTGAACGTAATAAATTAAAACTTGATGAAAATCACGATATTACGAAAAAAAGTTTTCTTGCTGGTATTGGAACTAATGACTTTACAAAAATCGATGAATGGAAAGTAAGTAGCTACGCTGTTGCTGGTTGGAGTTGGCATGACAGCAGCAGAGACGTGCTTACCAATATAGTAAGTACTGGTATAGCTGATGTAAGTGCCGATTATGAAAGCGCAGAAGTAATTACTGGTGTAAATTTTACGCGTATATTAAATCAAAGAGTCAACGAATCAGTAACTAATGAACAAGAATCTGAGCTAGGAATAACATTTAGTTTTTCTCATACCCCCAGTTACAGTGAAAGCATGTTCTTTTCATGGGAAGAACGCAATCTTGCTCAAGCAAGCATTTATTTCAATAAACAACTTACCCTAATGATAGATGATAAAATACAATTCATAACAAGCACTGAATTTGAGCATCGCTCCGTTTTTTATGGCAAAAATCAAGATCATTCACTAAACACAGTAATCGTTGATTTTAATAGTGGTAGCTATAATGAAAATTCTTTAGGCATGAATACTAGTTTTGACTATGACTTAGGAAAATACGGAAAAATCTATATGCAGTTTAATGGGCGTTTATCTGATCAAGCTGCTATCTACCTTGGTGGAAGTGCTGGAATAAATTTTATCTTTTAATTTCAATATTTAATAAAATCTATTTTAGATAATTTTTTAATAGTAAATCTACTGTATAACGAACACCAAATCCTGTTGTATTAGTAGGAATATGACCTAAACCACCCTTCCTATTGCTGCTAGATAAATCCATATGTATCCAAGGCACATCATTCTTAACAAAACGCTGTAAAAATCTCGACGCTAAGATATGATCAACACCGCTTTCTTGAGAACATTGTTTAATATCGGCAATATCACTTTTTATCATTTGATCAAAATCTTCATCTAACGGAAAAGGCCAAACACGTTCTCCGCTATCTTCGCCAGCTTTAATTAAGTTTGGGTGCCATTTATTTACATTAGTAAAAATACCGCTATATGATGTTCCAATTGAATACATACATGCCCCTGTTAATGTTGCATAGTCGATTATTAACGAGGGTTTTTCTTTTGATGCCAAGACTAATGTGTCAGCCAATACCATTCTTCCTTCTGCATCAGTATGCACGACTTCAATAGTTGTCCCGTCTGATGCTGTAACTATATCATTTGGCTTATAGGCTTTTGGTCCAATATGGTTCATAGCTAAGGCCATCCAACATTCAACAGGGCGATTATAATTAAGCTTAGTAAGTGCTAATAATGTCCCTAGCGCAACAGCACTACCTTGCATATCCTCATGCATACCAAACATATAGTTAGCAGGTTTTAAATTTGTGCCCCCAGTGTCATAACAGATACCCTTACCTACTAGGAAAATCTTCTTTGTCTTTGATGCGCGTTTTGGTTTGTATCTTAATCGTACAATACCTGAATCTGCCGTAGGACTTCCCTGAGAAACAGCTAAAAATGCGCCAGCTTTCTTTTGTCTTAAAGTTGATTCATTATAGAATTCTAATTTCCATTTATTTTCCTTTGCAATTTCTTTTATTTTTTTAAGATAGTGCGTCGGCGTCAATTTATTTGAAGGCATCATGCTTAAACTTCTAGTTAGCGCATTACCTTCTGCAATAGCAAAACTTTTTCTAAATCTGTGGTTTGCTTTAAAGCCACAAAGAATAATTTTCGACAAAGGTATTTTAGATTGTTTTTTACTTTTGAAATTAGGCATTTTTGCACATACTGCTAAAATAGCTGAGATTATTGCTTCTATGATTCTTTCAGACTCTTTTTTACTAAAACCAGCTACGAATACTCCTATTTCTTTTGGTCTCGATTCGGAGTGCAATGAAAATAACTTTCTTGAAAGTGATAGAAGATCAAAACTTGTATTACTAGAACTAAGCATAGTAAAACTAACGTGACTTGAATGCTTATTTGGTAAATCAATAGAAACTGGAATACCACATTTTTCATCCTGCGATATTTGCTTATAACGACTAATTATTTTTTCTTTATAACTAAAATTTTTCTTAGTTTTGTTAGAAGAAACAATAATCCAATTATCAACACTGTCAATTACATCAATTGTCGGTGCTGAAGTATGCTGTTCTAATATAACTGACATCATTTTTTTCCTTAATGAAATAGGGGTTTTAAAGTTGTTCTGACACTAAATATCCTAAAAAATTCAGTCTATCATATCAAACGTTACTTTAACTAAATACAAAACTAAACTAACATCTATTAAGTAATAATAATCATATCAAGTGAACTAAAGATTTTTTTTAAAATTGTCTTAAATGAAAAAAGGTAGGTAATGACTAAAGATATTCATGCAGAAGTAGTTGTTTTGGGTGCTGGCCCTGGTGGTTATACAGCCGCTTTTCGTGCATCTGACCTAGGCCTAAAAACTATTTTAATTGAGAAATACCCTTCTTTGGGCGGTGTTTGTTTAAATGCCGGCTGCATACCCTCAAAGGCATTACTCCATGTAAGTAAGGTTATAGCTGAAATTGAGGAATTAAAAGAACATAACATAGTTCTTGGAGGAACCAATCCAGATTCTAAATCTGTACGCAGTTGGGTCAACTCAATTATTACTAAACTTAGCTTTGGCTTAAAAACAATGGCAAAAAAAAGACAAATTGAAATTATCGAGGGCTACGGGTCATTTGTATCGACGAATTTAATTGAAGTGAATAACAATGGTAAAATTTCACGAGTAACATTTGATTCAGCAATTATTGCTACGGGTTCGCATCCCTCAAAACTGCCTAATCTACCAGATGACTCACGTATTATGAATTCAACTGATGCATTATTTTTAAAAGAAATTCCTAAAAGAATGCTGGTAATCGGAGGCGGTATTATTGGACTTGAGATGGCAACCATCTATGCCTCGCTAGGAAGTAAAATAACTATTGTTGAAATTATGGATTCATTAATTTCTGAATGTGATAAAGATATTGTTAGGCCTTTAATTAAAAGAATTAAAAAAATTTACGAAAATATCCATCTAAAAACAAAAGTAGTTTCAGTTGAATCCAAAAATAATAAACTGGTAGTGACTTTTGAAGGAAAAAATGCTCCTGAAAAAGATCAATTTGATTCTATTCTAGTAGCTGTTGGGAGATCTCCTAATGGTAATAAAATTAATGCAGCAAATGCGGGTATAAATGTCGACATGAATGGTTTTATAAAAGTTAATGATCAACAGCAAACTAATATTTCCAATATATATGCTATAGGTGATGTAACTAGCCTTCCAATGCTTGCACATAAAGCCACTTATGAAGGAAAATTAGCAGCAGAAATCATTGCTGGAAGTAAAAAAAATATTAAGAGTAGAGTCATCCCATCTGTTGCATATACAGATCCTGAGATTGCTTGGGTTGGATTAACTGAAACAGAAGCTAAACTAAAAAATATTGACTACGGAAAAGGGGTTTTTCCTTGGGCAGCAAACGGACGATCACTTGCGCTTGCTAGAGATGAGGGAATTACTAAGATTTTATTTGATAAACAATCAAAAAAAATTATTGGCGCTGCAATTGTTGGTACAAATGCAGGTGATTTAATTGCTGAATGTGTACTAGCAATAGAAATGAATAGCAATGCAAAAGACATAGCTCAAACTATACATCCACACCCCACCTTATCTGAAACCAATGCCATGGCAGCAGAAGTTTTTGAGGGCACAATAACGGATCTCTATATACCAAAACGCTGAGTTTTACTGTAAAACATCTAATTTCTCAATAAAAATGGCAAAATATTGATAATTACTTTATATATGTTGATAGTTTTCAAACAAACGATAGAATAAGCGACTTTTTTTAATGCAGACACTAAAATGAATACAAAGAAAATTAGTAAAGTTGTACTGGCCTACTCAGGTGGATTGGATACCTCGGTTATTCTTGCTTGGTTAAAGGATGTCTACAATTGTGAAATTGTCACATTCACAGCTGATATCGGTCAGGGTGAAGAGGTTGAGACTGCCCGAGCTAAAGCTAAAGAAATGGGTATAAGTGAAATCTTTATTGAAGACCTCAAAGAGGAATATGTAAGAGATTTTGTTTTTCCAATGTTCCGTGCAAATACTATTTATGAAGGTGAATACTTATTAGGCACATCAATTGCAAGACCATTAATTGCAAAACGTCTAGTTGATATTGCCAAAAAAACTGATGCCGATGCAATTTCACATGGAGCAACCGGCAAAGGTAATGATCAAGTTAGATTTGAACTAGGTGCGTATGCACTAGATCCAAAAATTAGAATAATAGCTCCATGGCGTGAGTGGGATCTCAATTCCAGAGAGAAACTACTTGCTTATGCTGAAAATAAAGGGATACCAATTGAAGGAAAACAAAAAGTTGGTTCTCCGTATTCGATGGATGCAAATATGCTTCATATTTCATACGAAGGAGGTCTGCTGGAAGATCCATGGAATGAACCAGAAGAATCAATGTGGCGTTGGACTGTTGCGCCCGAGAAAGCACCTAATTCATCGGAGTCAATCGAAATTAAATTTAAACAAGGTGATCCAATTGAATTAAATGGTAAAGAATTGTCTCCAGCAAATTTACTCTCGAATCTAAATACTATTGCTGGTAGACATGGTATTGGGCGTAACGATATTGTTGAAAATCGATATGTTGGTATGAAATCACGGGGTTGTTATGAAACTCCTGGGGGCACAGTACTACTTAAAGCCCATCGTGCTATGGAATCACTGACCCTTGACCGTGAAGTAACGCATCTTAAAGATGAATTAATGCCTCGTTATGCAAAACTTATTTACAATGGATATTGGTGGAGTCCCGAAAGAGAGGCGCTACAGAGTCTTATTGATTGGACACAAACAGGAGTTAATGGAGTTGTGAGATTAAAACTCTTTAAGGGCAATGTCTATGTAACTGGAAGAAAATCTGATTCAGATAGTTTGTTTGATGAAGAAATTGTAACTTTTGAAGATGATTCTGGTATGTATAACCAAAAACATGCAGATGGATTTATTAAGTTAAATGCTTTACGGCTAAAATTACAAGCCAAAAAAAATAATTAACTATTTTTTCACTCCGAGAATTACATTTCTATTTTTAAGTTCTTGAACAATTTCCTGTCCC
>MDTA01059267.1_pt1 | contig 10348 bp, 7 predicted proteins | sample 811151 | NCBI WGS metagenome assembly MDTA01 (sample SAMN05326648, study PRJNA326480) | marine metagenome | isolation source: seawater | place: Indian Ocean: South | collected 2010 | reverse complement strand
TTCTACTTACTTTTCCAAGATAAATATTATTTTTAATTAAATTATTTTTTAAACCTTCGTATTCGTAATCTTCAATATTATCGTTTGATTTAAGTACAACTCTAGTTTCTGTCGGATGCGAAGCATCAATATATAAATTTTTTTCCATAATTTTTGATTTAATTGTTTCATTTAATTTCTAAATATTCAAAATTTTGTTTTTATAATGCCTTATCTTTAACAAATTCCATTATATAATGGAATCAAAATGAGAAGTTTATTTAAAAATATTTTTATCATATTTTTAAGTCTATCGTTGATATTATCTATAACTATTTTTGGCGTTTTATGGTCATTTTCAAATAATATTCCAGATTATAAATTTTTAAAAAACTATAAGCCGCCAGTTTCAAGTAAAATGTATTCTGGAAATGGAGATTTAGTTGCAGATTTTTCTCAAGAAAAAAGAATTTTCGTTCCTTTTAGTGTTATTCCAAAAAATGTAATTAATGCATTTTTGTCTGCTGAGGATAAAAACTTTTTTTCACACCCTGGAGTTGATGCTAAAGGAGTAATAAGAGCTACAATAAATAACATTAAAAATCTAATGACTTCAAAGAGACTTGAAGGAGCATCAACTATTACGCAGCAGGTTGCAAAAAATTTTTTGTTAACTAATGAAGTAAGTTTAAATAGAAAAATTAAAGAAGCAATTTTAGCATTTCGTATTGAAAGAGCTTTATCTAAAGAAAGAATTCTAGAACTATATTTAAACCAAATTTATTTGGGTAGTGGAGCTTATGGAGTTGCTGCTGCTAGTTTAGAATATTTTGATAAATCAATTAAGGAGTTAAATTATGCTGAGGCAGCCTTGTTAGCTGCATTACCTAAAGCACCTAGTAAATATAATCCTTATAGAGATATTAAATTAGCAAAGTTTAGAAGAGACCTAGTTCTTAAAAATTTGTACGAAAATAATTTTTTGGATTTAAATAGATATGAAAAATTTAAAAATCAAACTATTCAATTAAAAAAAACAAAAAAAGTTTTTTTAGAAGATGCTCAATATTATATTGAAGATGTAAGAAAGAATATAATTGAAAAATTAACTTACGAAAAAGTTTATAAACAAGGTTATAATATAAATACTCCAATTAATTTAGAGCTACAAAAAATTGCAACCAAAACTTTAAGAGACGGATTAATTGCCTATGATCAAAGAAAAGGGTGGCGAGGTCCTATTGCGAATATTAAATATCAAAATGATTGGTTTAAAAATCTTAATCAAAAAAATAGAATAGAAAATTCTATTAATTGGGAAATAGCAATTGTTAAAAAAATAAATAAATTTATTGCACATATTGAAACAGAAAATAAAAAGAAAGGAATTATAAATTACAAAGATATATCTTGGACAAAAAAAGAATTTCAAGATTTGTTTAAAGAAGGAGATGTGATTTACGTAAAGAAAATAAAAGATAATTTTTACAAACTTCAGCAACTTCCTAAAATAAATGGTGCTATAGTTGTGATGGATCCATACACTGGAAGAGTACTTGCTTTAAGTGGTGGTTTTAGTTTTAAGAAAAGTGAATTCAATAGAGCTTCACAAGCACTAAGACAACCTGGCTCAGCATTTAAACCATTTGTATATGCATTAGCACTGGAAAATCAATATACACCATCATCTTTAATTTTAGATGCTCCTCTTGTTTTAGATCAAGGAATAGATTTAAAAAAATGGAAACCTGAAAATTATGGAAAAAAATTTTATGGGCCTTCAACTCTTAGAGTAGGACTTGAAAAATCTAGGAATCTAATGACAGTTAGAATAGCCCAGAGTTTAGGAGTAGATAAAGTGGCAAAATTTTCTAAAGAATTGAATATATATGAGAGCCCAGAAGAATTATTATCAATATCACTTGGTTCTGCTGAAACTACATTGTTAAATTTAACTTCAGCCTATTGCACTTTCGTTAATGGAGGAAAACTTATAAATCCAATATTAATTGACAGAATTCAAGATAGTGAGGGAAATACAATAATTAATAATGAAAATAGAAAATGTATTAATTGTGATCAAATTTCTTATACAGGAAAAGATTTTCCAAAAATCGCAGATGATTACAAACAGATTATATCACCTCAAACTGCTTATCAAACAACTTCTATTTTAGAGGGGGTAATACAAAGAGGGACAGGAAAAAAATTAAAAAAGCTAGGATTAAATCTTGGAGGAAAAACTGGTACTACAAATGAAAACACTGATGCATGGTTTATTGGCTTTACATCAAATTTAGTTATTGGGGTTTACGTAGGAATGGATAATCCAAAATCTTTGGGAAAATATGAAACTGGTTCAAAAGCAGCACTACCAATATTTGAAAATTTTGTAAAACAAGCTGTAAAAAAATCAGATGCAAGACCGTTTAAAGTACCTTCCAATATGGTATTGATGGTTATAGATCCTTTAACAGGAGAAAAGGCCAAGTTTACTTCAAAAAATACGATTATAGAGTCTTATAAAAGTAAAAATGTATCTCAAGGAAAGGTTTTATATTCAGATAATAATAGATTGGATGCTAAAAATATACTAAAGTTTTATTAATGGACGATAAATTTATAAATTTTAAAAAAGAAATTGAAAAAATAAATCAAAGAATTAAGGAGTATCTTTGAAAAAAAAGATATCCACTCAAAATTAGAAACTCATAATAAAATAATGTTAGATTCTAATTTTTGGCTAGATAAGTCAAAATCAAAGAAAATTATTAAAGAAAAAAAATTGTTCGAAGATTTGATAAATTCTTTTGATAAAACCGTTGATCGATTAAATGATTTAAGTGATTTATATAGATTAGCTGAAGAAGAAAATAACAAAGAAGTTAAAAATGAAATATTTACAAATATTAAAGACCTAAGATTAATTGCAAAAAAAAATGAGATAAAATGCTTTTTATCTAATGAAGCAGACTCTTTAGATGCGTATGTTGAAATACATGCAGGCGCAGGAGGAACAGAGAGTCAAGATTGGGCCGATATGTTAAGAAGAATGTATATTAAATGGTCTGATAGCAAAAAATTTAAATATCAAATTGTAAGTGAACATAAAGGGGATGAAGCTGGAATAAAATCATCTACAATAAAAATTGATGGTGATTACATATTTGGTTGGTTAAAAAAAGAGTCTGGAATACATAGATTAGTAAGAATATCACCATTTGACTCTGGTGCAAGAAGACACACAAGTTTTGCTAGTGTTTGGGTTTATCCTGTAGTTGATGAGAATATTAATATTGAAATAATAGATAAGGATTTAAGAATTGATACTTATCGATCAAGTGGTGCAGGTGGCCAACATGTAAATACAACTGACAGCGCAGTTCGCATAACTCACCTACCTTCAAAAATTGTTGTTCAGTGTCAAAATGAAAGATCTCAACATAAAAATAAAGAAACATGCTTGAACATGTTAAAAGCAAGATTGTATGATTTTGAGATAAAAAAAAAAGAAGAGTTAAGTCAAAACACAGAAGAATCGAAATCAGACATCGGGTGGGGTCATCAGATTAGATCATATGTATTACAACCTTATAGACTTGTAAAAGATAATAGAACTAATCACGAAAGCTCAAGTCCTGATAAAGTATTAGATGGTGAAATTGATGAGTTTTTAGAAAAATCTTTATATCAAATTAAATGAAAAAAATAATTTACCGATTATTTATATTTATTTTCTTAATACTTTTAACTAGCATACTTTATTTAAGTATAATTGGTGTCAAAACAGATAAGTTCAATTCAGAAATATCTAATCAATTAAGAAAAATAGATAAAAATTTAGAGATAAAGTTAAAAAAAGTAAAAATATTACTAGATCCATTGAAACTTGAAATTAAAGCCAAAACAATAGGAACAGATTTAATTTATAGAGATAAATCTATTCAATTAGAGAATATAAAGTCTAATATTTCAATTAAATCTTTAGTTAGAGGAAATTTTTTGCTTTCAAGAATGAGCATTTCAACAAAATCTTTAGATGTAAAGAATTTAATATCTTTTATTCGTTTAATAAGAAAAGATCCTAAAATTTATATTGCAGAACAGTTTGTTAAAAAAGGATATATTATTTCTGATATAGAAATTGAGTTTGATGATTCTGGAAATATAAAAAATAATTATAAATTAAAAGGATTTATAAAAGACGGAAATATTGAGTTATCAAAAAAATTCGATTTTGATAAAATAAACTTTACTTTTAATATCCAAGAAAAAAATTTTACATTTTCTGATGTAAAACTTGATTTAAATAAAAAAAGTATTTCAATTCCAAAATTAAAAGCAATAAAGAAAAAGGATGATTTTTTAATTTCCGGAAAAATTATTAATAAAGACACTACTTTAAGAAAAAAAGAACTAGATCCCTTTATTGACTCAGACTTTATAGTATCAAATGTTCAAGAGATAAATGTAGACTCAGAAAATGATTTTAGTTTTATATTAAGTAAAAAATTTAAGATCAGAAATTTAAATATAGATTCTAAAATAAATTTAAAAAAAATGAAATTAAATAATTTTTTTGAACTAAAGAATTTTTTTCCAAAAATAAAAAAATTTATACTCTTTAAGGATCACAAAATTGAATTAAATTTTAGTAAGGAAAAACTTAGGATAATTGGATCAGGAGAGACTCTCTTTCAAAAAGAATATGATAAAATTAATTATGAAATTTTAAAAAGAAAAGATGAGATTAAATATAATACCAATTTAATTATTACAAAAAATTTATTTCAAATAGATTTATTAAATTATGAAAAAAATAAAAATTCTGAATTAGAAATAAGCGTTTCAGCAGAAAAAAAAATAAACAATAACTTTTTAATTAGGAGTATTTTTCTTAAAGAAAAAGATAATATTATTTCTATTGAAAATTTAAGGTTATCAAATAATAATAAAATAGACGATATTGAAAAAATCGATATTAACTTTAATGACAAGGATAAGCTAAAAAACAAGGTTCAAATTATAAAAAGAGATAAAAATTATTTAGTATCAGGAAATAGCTTTAATATTGACAAGATTTTAGAAAAAATTTTAGACACAGGTAAAAAAAAAGAACAAGATTTGTTCAATTATAACTTTAGAGTTAATTTTGATGTTAATAAAATATTTCTTGATAACAATAACATTATTAAAAATTTAATTGGGTCATTATACTTTAAAGATAATGAAATTTCTGAACTTGAGTTAGAGTCTAAATTTTTAAATCAAAAAAATATTAAGTTAACCATTAAAACTAATGGTGAAGAAAAAATTACTACACTTTTCTCAAGTGAGGCTAAACCTTTGGTAGAAAGATATAAATTTATTAAAGGTTTTGAAGAGGGAAATCTTGATTTTTATTCAATAAAAAAAGGTGGCAAATCAAACTCTACCTTGAAAATTGATAATTTTAAAATTCAAGAAATACCAGTTTTAGCTAAATTATTAACATTAGCTTCTCTTCAAGGAATAGCTGATCTATTAACAGGAGAGGGAATAAGATTTACTGATTTTGAAATGAAATTTTCTAGTAAAGATGAATTGATGACCATAAAAGAAATTTATGCTATTGGTCCAGCAATATCAATTTTAATGGAAGGTTATATTGAAAAAGATAAGTTAATTAGTTTAAGAGGCACACTAGTTCCAGCAACTACTGTAAATAGAACGATTTCATCAATACCTATAATTGGAGATATCCTAGTAGGTAAAAAAGTAGGTGAAGGAGTTTTTGGAGTTAGTTTTAAAATTAAAGGGCCACCTAAAAATTTAGAAACATCAGTAAATCCGATTAAAACTTTAACACCTAGATTTATCACACGAACTTTAGAAAAAGTAAGAAAGAATTAATCGAGTTCAATTTTAATATGTCTTTTTTTTCCAATAGAAAGTTTAAGATAGTTGTTATTGAATAATTCGTTACTTACAATAAACTTTTCATCTGGAATTATTTTGTTATCTAATTTAATTGCATTACCTTTAATTAATCTTCTTATTTCGCTTTTAGATTTTTCTAATTTAGTCAAAATTATAAGATCAATAATGTTTATTTTATTCTCTAAACTTATTTTTGAAATTTTTATTGATGGTAAAATTGAACCAAGTACATTTCCTGAAAAAGCTTCTTTCGCAGCTTCTTCGGAATCATCAGCAGCTTTTTTTCCATGCAACATTTCAGTTGTTTTATTTGCAAGTAAGATCTTTAATTTATTGATATCACTGTCATCTAGAGAGTTAATTTCATCTATTCTTAGGTCTGTAAAGAATTTTAGAAATCTTATTACATCTCTATCATCTGTATTTCTCCAAAATTGCCAATAATCATAAGGAGACAAAATTTTTTTATCTAACCAAATTGCTCCATCAGCTGTCTTTCCCATTTTTGCACCATTAGCTAAAGTAATTAATGGTGTAGTTAAACCGAAAACTTGGTTATTTAAATGTCTTTTTATTAATTCAACACCGTTAACAATATTTCCCCATTGATCTGAGCCACCTATTTGTAAAGAACATTTTTCTTTTTTATTTAATTCAAGAAAATCATATGCTTGAAGTATCATATAGTTAAATTCCATGTAACTTAAAGATTGTTCTCTATCTAATCTTGTTTTTACACTTTCGAAAGTAAGCATTTTATTAATTGTAAAATGTTTCCCAATGTTTCTTAGAAAAGAAATATAATTAAGATTTTTTAGCCATTTATAATTATTAACAAATATTGGTTTGGTTTTTTTATCATTACTTTTCAAAAAATTTTTAAGTATTTTTTCGATATTATTGGAATTTTTTTGGATTTCTTTTTCTGACAATATTTTTCGAGTTTTATCTTTTCCAGAAGGGTCTCCTATTCTAGTAGTACCACCTCCTAAAAGCACAATCGGTTGATGACCATGGTGTTGTAATAACCTGAGACACATTATTTGAAGAAGACTACCAACATGAAGACTTTCTGCTGTACAATCAAAACCTATGTAAGCTTTTATCTTTTTTTTATCTAGCAATTTAGATAATTCATCTTCATCAGTACATTGATAGAAATATCCTCGATCTTTAAATTCTTTTAAAAATTTATTCATGCGTCTATAGTTCCACAATATACATTATTTGATAAAAAAAAATAAGAATGGGAAAAATTTATACAGCTCTAGGCCTTATGAGCGGCACATCTTTAGATGGTGTAGACGTATCTATAATTAAATCAGATGGTAATAAGGAATATTCATCAATTTTAGATAGTTATTTTAAGTATGATATAGAATTAACTCAAAAAATATTGAAATTGAGGAAAAAAATTTCAAACTATGATGAGCTAAAAAGAAATCTAGTAGATGTAAAAGCTCTAGAAAGAGAATTAACTTTGTTTCAAGCAAATGCTGTTAATAAAACCCTACAAAAAAAGAATTTGAATATAGACATAATAGGTTTTCATGGTCAAACAATATTTCATGATCCTAAAACAAAAATTAGCAAACAATTAGGTGATGGAAAACTATTATCACAACTTACTAAAAAAAAAGTTGTTTATAACTTTAGGCAAAATGATTTAAAAAATGGCGGACAGGGAGCACCGTTAACACCAATTTTTCATAATGTGATTGCAAACGAAATAAATAAAAAATTTAATTTAGAGTTTCCAATAAATATTTTAAATATTGGAGGGATTGCTAATATAACTATTACAGTAGACTGGCAAAAGTGGGATCTTAAAAATAATTTTTATGCCTGCGATATTGGTCCAGGTAATTGTTTAATTGACGAGTGGATAAGAAAAAATTCTAAAAAAAAATATGATAAGGAGGGTTCAATAGCAAGATCAGGAAAAACTGATGAGCTAACTTTAAATCAAGCTATAGAAAATTTTGAAGTAAAATCAAATTATAAAAAATCTCTAGATATTAAAGACTTTGATATTTTTTTTGCAAAAGGTCTTTCATTAGAAAATGGTGCTGCAACTATTACAAATTTTACAGCAAAGCTTATTTCCGATGGAATGAGGTATGCTCATAATATAAGTCAGTCTCAGAGGCATAGATGGTTAGTATGTGGAGGAGGTAGAAAAAATAAATATCTTTTAGAGAGTATAAAAAAAAATTTTAAAAATATTAACATAGATCTGATCGATCAATATAATTTAGATGGTGATTATATAGAGTCTCAAGCTTTTGCTTTTTTAGCTATAAGATCAATTGAAAAAATGCCTATTTCATTTCCAAGCACAACTAGATGTAAAGAGTCTATTACAGGTGGAATATTAGTAAAAAATTTTTAATATATAGCTGTTTCTTTTTTAATATATTTATCCAAATCCTTAATTAAATTTTTTTCATTTTTAGAAAAAAAATGGTTTGCATCAGATATTGCGTGAAATTCAACCTTAATTCCTTTCTGAGAACTTAATCTCTTTTCAAGTTCAATTATGTACTCAACAGGAACTAATTCATCTTTCTTTCCATAAATCATTAATCCTGAAGTTGGACATGGAGAAAGAAAAGAAAAATCATAAACATTTGGTTGTGGTGATATAGCAATAAATCTGTTTATCTCAGGTCTCCTCATTAACAACTGCATTGCAATTAAGGAACCAAATGAAAATCCAGAGACCCAACATTGAGAGTTATCAAAATTTTCTCTCTCAAGCCAATCAAGTGCGGCTGCTGCATCCGCAAGTTCTCCTTGACCATTATCAAATTCTCCATCACTTTTGCCAACACCTCTAAAATTAACACGACAAACAGAAAAATCATTTTCCATAAATGTATTAAATGACTCTACGACAACTTTATTATTCATTGTTCCGCCATACTGAGGATGTGGCTGTAAAACTAAAGCTATCGGTGAAGTATTTTTTTTACTTTTGAAGTATTTAGCTTCAAGCCTTCCTGCCGGACCAGGTATAAAGATTTCAGAAATTTTGTTTTCCATAATTGTTATTGATTACTATTCTCAAAAAAAATTATATTTATCATAACTGGGCGACAAAATGTTAAGTTTTTTTTTGAAAGCTATACTTGACTATTTTAGTCAGGTTTATATATAAACCCAATAATTTAAAGACTTTTATGAAATTAAGTTCTAAAGGCAGATATGCGGTAATGGCTTTAGTGGATCTGGCAAGATTTAATCATATTAATCCAGTTTCTCTAAGAGATATATCATTAAGACAAGGCATTTCACTAGATTATCTTGAACAAATTTTTTCTAAATTAAGAAAAAAAGAGATAGTTCAAAGTGTTAGAGGAAATCAAGGTGGATATATTTTGAATAAAAAGGCAAAAGAAATAAAGCTGACAAATATTTTTGAAGCAGTAGATGAAAAAGTAAAAACGGTTCAATGTAAAAAAGAGTCTAAAAAAGGATGTAATGGCAAATTAACAAAATGTGTAACACATAATCTTTGGGATGAATTAGAAAATCATATTAAGAATTTTTTTGAAGAAAAAAGCTTAGAAGATTTGATTAAAGATAATGTCGAAAGAAGAATTTAAAAATGGATACGAGAGAAAAAGATATAGAAAAATTAAAAGATTATAAATATGGTTTTTCCACTGATATTGAAAATACTAAGGCACCCAAAGGTTTAAATGAAGATATAATTAAATTTATTTCAGATATCAAAAAAGAACCTAAATGGATGTTAGAATTTAGATTAAATGCTTTAAAAAGATTTAAAATTTTAAAAGAACCAAATTGGCAAAAACCAAAATATCCAAAAATTGATTATCAGGATTTATATTACTATTCAGCACCAAAAAGCATGAAGGATAAGCCCAAAAGTCTTGATGAGCTCGATCCCAAGCTTTTAGAAACTTATAAAAAACTTGGAATCCCTCTACAAGAACAGGCAAGGTTAAACGGTATAGCTGTTGATGCAGTATTTGACTCAGTATCTGTAGCAACGACTTTTAAGGATGAATTAACTAAACTAGGTATTATTTTTTGCTCAATGTCTGAAGCAATCCAAAAACATCCTGAATTGGTAAAAAAATATATTGGAACTGTAATACCAACTACTGATCATTTTTTTGCAACACTTAATTCTGCAGTATTTACTGATGGTTCATTTGTTTACATACCTGAAGGAATAAGATGTCCAATGGAACTTTCAACTTATTTTAGAATAAACGCATCTGAAACTGGTCAATTTGAAAGAACATTAATTATAGCTGATAAAGGAAGTTATGTAAGCTATTTAGAAGGCTGTACTGCTCCAATGAGAGATGAAAATCAATTACATGCTGCAAATGTTGAATTAATTGCACTTGATGATGCAGAAATAAAATATTCAACTGTACAAAATTGGTATCCCGGAGATGAAAATGGTAAGGGT
>MDTA01030319.1_pt1 | contig 10348 bp, 9 predicted proteins | sample 811151 | NCBI WGS metagenome assembly MDTA01 (sample SAMN05326648, study PRJNA326480) | marine metagenome | isolation source: seawater | place: Indian Ocean: South | collected 2010 | reverse complement strand
TGCAGAAGGTATGGAATGATGCTCTTCGTGATGGTAGATTGGATGATTGGGAGTTCACACGCCTTCTTGAACTTCAACGGAATTTAGACATAGATGAGAATCAGATGAATCGTGCAGCTGGGCGTGCTGCAATGATTAGCGCACTTGAACGTGATTCTATGTCCCCCATTGAACGAGAGTTCATTCTCAAGCACAAGCAAGCAGCTAGCATGCATAAGGACGCGGCGAGTATCCTCAACTCAGGTGCACTTTCTCCGATGGCTCGAGAGATGCTTGAATCAATGCTTTCTTCGCTTGAAGAGGAATGATTACTCATCTTCTGTAGGGTGAGGTAGAAATCGTGCTCCACCCGGAAGTACGACTTGTCCGGCTCCATCTTCGAAGTCTTGAGGGCGTGCGGAGAGGCTAGACGCGAAGAATAGGCCAAGACCAGTGCCAAATATGAGGCCTGTAATAACTCGAATTGGATTTGTTGATTCGTAATCCGTTAGAAGTTGTGTGAATCCATCAATACCCATTGGGAGTACGAATAGAAGCCCCATTCCCAAGAATACGTGCATCCTACGATTATCTCGATAGATGCCCGTTAGAGAATTGTCGGGTAGAATGGATAGAAGAGTATCTCTAATTGTCCACCTATTTACACCGAAGCGACCAAACAGTGCTGCTCCCAGCACAGCACCTGCGAAGATCCCTACATCTCTTGTACATACTGGCATCTGGTTTCCATTGATTTCCCAAGAACGGTAGTGCTTCTGATGGCAGTTAATATCTCCAAACCCATAGGTAAACGCCCACAATGGGTTCAGTTCTCCCCATGCGAAAGTGCCGCCATGTGCGCTCTGATTGTGTCCTAATTCGGAATCATCGTTCCAGTTATTGTTTCCCCAACTATCGTGACTGAAGTAATCAATAGAATTCGCCCTTCCTGAAAGTTCAGGGACGCTGTCAGTTTCCAGCATGGCCGGTGCTAGGAAACAGAGAATCAGGTAGCCTCCGAATATACCTGCAATCCAAACAGAGGTCCGACGTTCTCGTCTTCGTTCTGAACGCCCATTAATCTCCATTAGATTGTTCATTATTCATGTGGATATCATTCTTAGGGAGTTTTGATTTCCGAATAGGTAAAATCGAACTGATAAAACCCATTGGATAGGGAATAAGGATGAGTCTGACAATCCGAGAGATGTTCACACTCTCGATTTTCATTGGATGTATCTTTGCTACGATGGGATTCTTTCTTACGATTTTCGCTACTGGTGTTGAGGATGTGGATCTCGAAGGAGCAGGAAGAGTTGGTGCAATAGTTGGCATATCCGTAGCAGTAGTGATTTTCACTTATGGAGCAGTATCGAAGATATTAGGAGTCGAGAAGGCAATGCCAGTTGATAGAACCATTCGAATCGAGACAATTCGTTCAATGTTCCATTCGATTGATTTAATGGCAGTTGAGAATAATCTGAAATGGTCAGTGGCAAAGAGGATTATGGATTCATCAGGAACTCCGACGATTGACTTGCATGAGATGGATATCCGTGGAGCGGATGCTATCGTGGCAGTGCTTCTAAAGAATCGTAGCAGTCTTGGACGCATTCGGATTGTAACGGGTACTGGACGCGGTTCAGCGGCAGGAGGCGTTGATCTAACTGTAGCGGACCATGTTACCTCAAAACTACGTCGTTCAGCTCCAGGGCATGGTTGGCAGTTTATTGAAAAGAGAAGCCACATTTTACTTCGTCCAATGGGCCAGAAACCCTCGAGAGGGGTATGGCTTCGACGTTTCCTCGTAGGAGTCGTTCCAATTACTGGTTCCTTGGCTCTCGCATTCCGTGATCTTGCAGGATCTGCACCTGGTGCAAGTCAGAACGGTTTTCTCTTTGGCTTAGTTATTGGATTGATGGTAACTGCGATGATGGCTTCACATCGTGATCGCACTGGATGATTGACACCCGGACGCACATCATTCATGGGGGGCGGACACATATGGGCGTCCATGGTCTCCGTTAGGGTAGAGATGGAGCGCTTGTCTCACAAGGACATCCGTCAACAGAGACGAGGAATCCGTCATCTTTTCGAACTTGATGATCCGACGGCTTTGCCTGCATTTATCCCATTCCTCGATCACGATGATGAATGGTTTGTGGATCAATCTGTGGAAGCTATTCGTAGGTGGGATGATGGTCAGGATTCTACTCTTTTACATCGGCTATCGACTCATTCCTCTCCCCGTATACGTCGCCTTGCAATCGAAATAGAGGATCGTCACGAAGAATCATCCGATGTTCTCGATATTTTACGAAAAGATGAGGATGCGGAAGTGGTAAAACGCGCATGGATACGAAGTTTGCATAGATTCTCAGGCGATAAGTTCCTAGATTTGGCGACTAATGCTTTAGCATCTCGATCGGTAATGATCCGTCGTTCTGCAATCAATGTCGCAGGCCGTAGAGCTGTAGATGTAATTGTTGAAGCGGGATTGTTGGATCCCTCATCCACTGTAGTCATTGAATCCATCCGTTTCCTTCCAGAGGAACACCCTGGACTGATAGAATGTCTTCAGAATGGTACCTCATCGGTTAGGGCGGCTGCTTTTCAGAGAATTTGTGGATCAAGAGATCCAACTGATGAGGAGTTGAAATATCTCCTTTCAGAGATTGGCCCCGATTCAATAGAGGCGGCGTTTGAATCTCTTCGAGGTGGTATTCGGTGGGCATCTCCACCTTTGGATGAAATCGTGTTTTCACTGGAAAGCGAGTCATTTGTACCACGTTTAATTCGACGTTCGCCCGAAAAAGAAGTGGATTCGATTCGTGCTAGATTACTTTCCTCAGGTAAGGGTGATATTCGTACGATGAGGATTATGGAGGACTTACTAGGTCGCTCTTTCGGACCTTTAACTGAGGAAGCACTTCAAGAGATGGCTAGTCGGAGGAATGATGAGCCGTTGGCCGAATTAGCAGAGAGCGTGCTTGAAGAGAGTATGAAGCATCGAGGCGATTCAGAATGAATTCTATTGTACATCGATTAGACGTGGCTCCAAGGCACTCTCAACGTTATGCCGGTGGTATCGATGTATCTTTTCCTGTAGGTCGTCGTCTTGTACTAGCATTCCCGCGTTGGTCTCCTGGATCCTATATGATCAGAGAATATGGGCGTTTCGTCCATGATTTTAGGTCATGGGCTATGGTAGATGGTGAATCAGTAGATTGTACTTACAAGCGGCATGAGTCTAATGAGATACATATCAAAATCCCAGAGGGTGCATCATCTATTCATGCTAATTGGCTTGCTTTTGGACACGACCTAACAGTGCGTACTAACCACATCGATCAATCCCATTTTCACATGGTTCCAAGCGCCACATTCCCCCGAGTAATCAGTGGTTCTGAATCTTCAGAAGGACCGTATACAGTATTGATTGATCATCCAACGGATTGGACTGTATCAACTCAACTTGTCTTTGAAGCAACTATACCTTGTTCGACAGGCATACAGTCTATGTTCAGTGCTGCTTCACGTGATGCACTTTACGATGGAGTAATGGAGGCAAATGCTACACCTGAGATACCTTTCGATGTAGGTGGTCGACGTTTCCGTCTAAAATTATGGGATGCTGGGGGCCTTCCTCTTGCTGAAGGTCGCGTCAGTCATCTAGTTAAGTCCCTGAAGGACCTTTTTGCAGAATTTCATGCCTTATTCGGTGAACCACCATGGGATAATTATGTTGTAATTCTCCATCTAACTGAGAAAGCACGAGGAGGTTTGGAGCACACGGGAAGTCAATCGAGTCAGATGCCACGTTCATCAATGGATGAAGGTGATACAGAGGGCTGGAGAGATCTCATCTCATTGCTTTCGCACGAGTATGTCCATGCTTGGAATGTCAAGAGGCTCCGTCCAAAGACTTTCGAGGATTATGATCTCTCCATTGAGATGCATACCGATCTTCTGTGGTGGTTTGAAGGTGTTACAAGTTGGTTAGGTGACATGATGTGTTTACGAAGTGGTGTTTGGACTGATGAGGACTGGGCGGCTGACCTGAAGAGAAAACTCACTCGTCACCATGGGATGTCTGGTTGGGATCATCAGTGTCTTGCTGATGCTAGTCATGAGACTTGGTATCACCTCTATCGACCTCACCCCCATTCGGCTGAAACTACGATTTCTTACTACCTTCAAGGTGAGATTGCTGCCATGATTCTAGATCTAGAATTACGCCGCCGAACAAAAGGATCTGTTGGTCTAGATGACGTAATGGTAGATCTTTGGAATCTTCATGGTTTACACATTGAGGGAGATTCAGGCAAGGGTGGGATTGAACCTCGAGGTATTACCGAGGCCGATATCGTCGCTTCGATGAATCGTTTGACAGGTGGTCGTTTGAATAGTGCTGTTCGTCAGCTTGTTCACGGATTAGGGGCTCCAGATATGAGTATCTGGGCAAAGGGGATGGGCCGTCGTCTCGAACCTTTAGAGAACAAGGATTCCGTCGGATGGCTTGGAGTCCATCTGAATGAGTCTCCGCTCAGGGTTCGTTCCTTCCTCGCTGGTAGTCCGGCCAGAGAGGAGTTGCAGCCAGGTGACGAAATTATTGCAGTGGATGGCCGCCGTACCCGTAATTCTTCAGATCTGAAATCCTCTCTTCGTGGTAAGGTAGATACCGAGATTTTTGTGACTATTTCTCGGCGTGGGGGTCTATTGAACACAAATATCACTCCGAGTGCGAATCCAATGCATCCTGTAATGATAAAGGGTAAAGGGAATGCCATATGGCGTTCTTTCGCTGATTCTAGACGTTGATTATTCAAGTTCGCTAAGCGGATAGAAATGACTAGGATAATCGGTAGAGATTGAGTGCTTACTCGATTTAGGGGGGTAGAGATCGCCAGACATCGCCATGTTGATGACTGCTTGCTTGTCGATCTCAAGATGTTCTTTTCCGGGCCATGAATGAACTTCGATGGATTCATCCTCCAGATAATTGACTTCAATAGCTGGAATCAGCCGTAATTTTAGTTGAAGTGCAGAGTGGTATCTATGATGTCCATCGAGTATAGTACGACTCGCTTGATCGATGAGAATTGGTTTGATGTATCCACCTCGCTTCCGAATAACATCTACCATTTTATGCAACATTTTTGACTTAATTTCCTCATGAGGTCGGAGGGTTGAGACCTCAGTGAGGACTATCTCCATGACCTGACGTATTGGTTCAGATTCAAAACGGCTTGGCTTGATAGAGCGGTTGATTCATGTGGGCGATGGTGGGAAACGGGATATGGGCGATGTCGGACCAGTGGATCAGTTAGATGAGCCACTTCGCCATTTGTTGAATGGTTTGACTTCCAAGGTTTCTTCTTCAATCAAGAAATTGAATGATGGGGGGTACAAGGTTTGGATTGTAGGGGGTGCAGTTCGTGATGCGTTGAAGGGTCTAGTCCCTCATGACATCGATATTGCTACTGACGCTTTACCAGAGGAGGTCATTTCTTTGATCCCTCAAGCAATACCTACGGGGGTTCAATTTGGAACCGTCACTGTCCCATCTAAGGAAGGAGATGGTCAGATTGAGATTACAACGCTACGTACAGATGGGGAATATGCCGATGGTAGGCGCCCAGAATCCGTGACTTTTGGAACATCAATCGAAGAAGATCTTGGACGGCGTGACTTTACAGTTAATGCAATGGCACTTGATCCAATAAATCAGTTACTAATCGACCCATATTCAGGAAGATTCGACCTTGAGAACGGAATACTTCGTACAGTAGGCGATCCATTCAAGCGATTCAAAGAGGATGGGCTCAGAGTTTTACGCGCATATCGTTTCATGGCTCACCCTTCTGGCCCCTATCTTCCGGATGAATCTCTCGCAAATATTCTGCATGATGGGGGGGCAACTTCTCTTTTATCCCATGTGTCCAAGGAGCGAGTATTAATGGAAATGGAAAGACTTCTTACATTTCCTTCAGTAGAAGATGTACTTTTTCGGATGGAAAGTGATGGTATCCTATCGTTTGTATTTGGTCCGGAATGGGTAGTTGTAAGCCCGGAAGGGCTGGACGATTGTTTTGATGACGAAATAGACCCTTGGGCCCTTCGAATTGCACGTTTCGCACTTCTTCTACGGAGAACTGATCCAGTTTCTCGCTCTTCTCTCCTTGATGTACTTCGAATGTCGGGACAGGATCGTTCTGCAGTATTGGCTGTATGTCTACGGCTTGGACAACTCCCTGACCCAATGGAACATGGACAATTACGTCGCTACAGATTGGCGTTGGGTAAGCATCTGGGTGCGCAACTTGCTGCTGATCGATGCCTTGATCCTACACTCGCGAACGCAGTTCATAATTCGTTGATTATTCTCCCACCGCTGAAGGCAGGTGATAATCCACTTGTTAATGGTCTTATGATTGTGGAACGATTATCCATTGAAGAGGGGCCAGAAATCGGCCGGATTAAGAGTCAACTTTACCGAGTACAGATTGAGTCTGATCTCTCGGATTCAGAATCGGTTTGGGAAGCAGCAGGTGACCTAAATGGGTCAGAAAAGATGTGGCCGTGATTAAACCTCTTCAAGATAGTCCACATATTCCTCAGCTGTCATGAGGTCATCAAAGTCGAAACCAGCATGTGGCCGGACGTTGATAAGCCAACCATCTCCGTATGCGTCACGGTTGATGAGTTGTGGATTATTCTCTACCTCGCCATTCAATCCGATAACTGTGCAAGGGATTGGTGATAGGATGTTTAGAGTCTCAGATTCGCACCTAATACCTACGAGATTGTCATCAGTGGAAAGTTCACCTATTCCTTGTTCGACTTTTTCATCATCATCAGTGGCTGCAGCAGGTAATTCTTCGTCTCCTGAATCGTCATCTGATTCTATCTTAAATCCACCACCTTCGCTCATATTCGGTAGAGTTGCTCGAATGATTCGACCGAATTCAACGCGGATGAAGTCGGAGATTCCGATTTTGTATTCTACAGGTTCCTCATTTGGGGAACTGATGAGTTGGAACCAGAGATGTTCCTGAGTATACCGTCGTCCTACTGCAACTGTGAACTCTTCTTCATCACTCATCCAAACACATCCTTACCGCGGCCGTGGCGCAATCTCTTTTCAATCATTCGTTGAAAATCGGTATTCTACATTATCCCAATTTTCCGAACCATTGACAAACGACCGTTGGATGGCAAGGTCATGAAGTTCGAAGAGACCGATGAGCAGACCATGATTAGGGAACTTGTGAGAGATTTTGCGGAATCAGTACTTACTCCAACACTTTTGGAACGTGATCGTGAACAACGCCCACCTATAGAGGAATGGTCTCAATTCATTGAGTATGGCCTTCATACCTGTACAATTCCAGAGGAGTATGGCGGCACACCATTAGACGATATCTCCGAAGCAATTATTGTCGAGGAATTATCTCGTGTTGATCCATCTTTCGGAGTTTACTATTGTGTCCATGTTGGCCTTTGTAGCATGACCATAGCTCTTCATGGAAACGATGAACAGAAGGCAAAGTATCTGCCGATGTTGGCCGCAGACAAGGTTGGAGCATATTCACTATCTGAGGCAGGTGCAGGTACCGATGCGGCAGCTATGGTATGCAAGGCGAAATTATCTGATGATGGCACACACTACATATTGAATGGAGAAAAGATGTGGGTTACAAACGGTAGCAGCGCAGATATCTACGTGTTGTTTGCTAAGGACGTTGACCATCCTGATTACGGTGTCAAGAGGCATGGTGGGACTACAGCATTCATTGTCGAGAAATCCTTTGAAGGATTCTCGGTTGGTAAGAAGGAGGATAAATTGGGTATTCGGAGTAGCGATACCTGCACCCTAGTTCTTGAGGACTGTAAGGTTCCTGTAGAGAACGTGATCAAGGAGTCCGGAAAAGGTTTCCCAATTGCGATGAACGCTCTCGATAACTCAAGAATTGGTATTGCTGCGCAGGCACTTGGAATTGCTCAGGGGGCTCTGGAAGCGGCAGTACGTTACGCCCATGAGAGAGAGGCCTTCGGTAAACCAATTGCTTACCACCAAACGATTGGGAATTATCTTGCAGATATGGCGACACAGACGGATGCTGCACGCTTGATGGTTTATCGAGCTGCATGGGCAAAAGAACAGCACTATCACAATGGTGGCCCTAGGCATACTAAGGAAGCAAGCATGGCCAAACTCTTCGCAGGTGATACGGCGATGTGGGTTGCCGAACGAGCAGTTCAGGTTCTTGGTGGCTATGGTTACACTACGGATTTCCCTGTTGAACGCTTTTTCCGTGACGCGAAGATTACACAAATATACGAAGGTACACAAGAAGTCCAACGTATTGTAATTAACCGGTCATTAGGGAATTAGTGAGATTCGGCAACATGATGGAAGGTTATCATTCGGGATTCCAGAATTAGATTTCAACGCTACATCAGAGTTTCTTCTGAAGTCGATGGATGTGTAGGTAGGCCTTCTTTTCAGAGAGGTGTTCGAATACCAATAGCACGAACTACACACCATCCAGACCATCCTTCAAAGATTGCAAATCCTCCCCCAAAGATAGAAGCTGCGCTGATGTATGGTAAGAGGTGCCATGATGTTACATCAAACAGGTATAGCGCTCCAAGAATAATCCCAAACAGCACTCCGAGACTCCCACTGATTAGACGAGTCGCCTTTCCCCGTGCATCCAAATTGCACTCCATGAGAAGGTGAACTTCCTATTTGCATATGAAGCGGTGTATTTCATCTAAGATCGAAATCGATTTCAATCAGTCGACCCAACGGTATCGACGTTCACCAGGGAGTCCTTCTGAATCTGGAGTTTTGACACGAACGAATTCTTCCTTTGGTTCTACGATTGAATCAGTACGTGCGCCTCTATGTAGTGCCTCGTAGTCCTCGCTTTGTATTGGGTAGCGACCATCCAGGCGTTCAAAGAGCATGAATCGTGATGCTATCTCCTTCCATTGTGGCTGTACAATGCCTTCGAAGACCTTTGCTTTTGCACCGGATCCATAGCCACAGAGTCCGATATGGCGGCCATCCATTGGGTTATTTTCGTTGTAGTCACACTCCATTGTGGACATTAGGGCGAGAAAGATGGACCCGGTATACTGATTTCCGATTAAACTTGAAGCACGTTGGCCACGTTCAATTCTCTCATTCGCAAATTGCTTGAATTCCTCCGTTTTGGAGATAGATCTTCGATAAGCATCGTTCTGACGACCAAATTCCGCTATCCCTTCAGGAGTATCATCGAAGTTTTCTAGTAATGGTTCCTCTCCAATTTGTTCGACAATCTGCTTCCAGATATCGGTGCCGCGTCTATCATGTCGAAATACGTCTGGAAACATTCTCTTTCCTTGAAATGCGTATGGTAGGTGGACAATAATCCGCTTCCACTGCTCCGTGAGAATCGGGTCATTTTCGGGGTCGTGCCGGCCACTTCGTACTACTTTTCCATGGAAGTTGATGAAGGCCTCTTTCACAGCTTCCATATAACAACGGTTGGAGAACTGTCCATCGAATACAGGTGTATCTCTATGGATTTTCAGAGTATCCTCAGCAAAGAGTTCGTCATTAGTCATATCCGATCTGCGTAGTGTTCTCATCATTTTGTCACTTAGGCCTGATCGGAGATTTTGCCCTGCTTCTCGTGCTAGAGCTAGAACGCGATCAATTACGCTGCGAACAGGGACTTCTCTGCGGGGTTTGAAGAAATCATGCACAGGGGTAGTAGATACACCCCAGTGGTCTGGAATTACTAGTAGGCGAGGGTTCATGCGAACTAGCATAGCTCCCCCTCCTGCGCCTTGGGTGTATTCTCCTGTTGATTTCATTTCGTACTTTGCATTATCACTGAATACTACGATCCCGATACGGTCGCCATTTTCGCCACCTCTAGCAACCCAGTCGAGTGTGTTGTGAAGTGCGTCCACAGCGCCGATACAGGCGAAGGTCATGTCTACAACATCACAGTTGCGAAAACAATCGTCGCCGTGGTCTCTAGAGTAGCGCTGTTGAAGCATGTCGATAATGTAGGTCGCAGTGGGTTTTGCTCCATCAAGAGCGGATTCCGTACCTAAATAGATACGGCCGATAGAACGAGGATCGAGGCCATTACGGTCGATGAGACGTGCGACGGCATTTGCTCCCATTGTTGCAGTATCCTCATGGGCATCCGGGATAGCCATTGCATTGAGTCCAAGGCCTTTGTTCAGTTTGTCATAGTCAGCGCCTCGAAAAGCGGCGAAATCTCGCATGTCAAAAAACAGACGAGGAAAGTGAATCGCAATATCGTCGATACCTACGTCCATGTGCATCCCTAAGAGTGTG
>MDTA01004686.1_pt1 | contig 10348 bp, 10 predicted proteins | sample 811151 | NCBI WGS metagenome assembly MDTA01 (sample SAMN05326648, study PRJNA326480) | marine metagenome | isolation source: seawater | place: Indian Ocean: South | collected 2010 | reverse complement strand
TAAATCCTGCAGGTCGTTTATATGATAAAAGGCTAAAAAATGGTAATAGGGGTTGGGCTACTGTTGCACCAGCTCCTCCCCCAAAAGTTCAAGATAGAGGTATTGAAGAAAGACCTCATGATGGATAGACAAAATTATGACAATTATTAATTACGACCAAAGATTAGTAAAAACAAAAAATCCTTATCCTAAAGGTCCTAACGATTGGAAAAGGTTTTTTAGCTTCAATACGGATGCAAAAGTAATCGGAATCCAATACATAGTTACTGCTTTATTTTTTTTATTGATTGGAGGTCTATTAGGAATGTTAGTAAGAGGAGAGTTGATAACTCCCCCTTCTGACCTCTTTGATCCCACAGTTTATAACGGACTATATACAATGCATGGAACAATAATGCTATTTCTGTTCCTGTTCCCGATTTTAAGCGGATTAACGAATTTACTAGTCCCTCCTATGATCGGAGCGCCAGACATGGCCTTTCCAAAACTAAATGCATTGGCTTTTTGGTTAGTACCAATATTCTCAATAATTCTACTTTTAAGTTTCTTTGTACCAGGAGGTCCAGCATCATCTGGTTGGTGGTCATATCCTCCTATAAGTATTCAAAATCCGCTTGGGAAAATAATAAATGGTGAGATGCTTTGGATAACTGCAATTTCACTTTCAGGAATTTCTTCAATTATGGGAGCAGTAAATTTTGTTACGACGATAATAAGAATGAGAGCTCCTGGAATGGGTTTTTTCAAAATGCCTATTTTTATTTGGACTGTATTGGCAGCACAAATGCTTCAATTACTTGGATTACCAGCTTTAACTGGCGGGGCAATTATGTTGTTTTTTGATCTAACTTTTGGGACAAGTTTTTTTAGAATTGAAGGTGGTGGTGATCCGGTTTTATTTCAACATTTCTTTTGGTTTTATTCTCATCCAGCAGTTTACGTAATGGTCCTTCCTGTTTTTGGAATATTTTCAGAATTATTTCCAGTTTATGCAAGAAAACCATTATTTGGATATAAATTTGTAGCTATAGCTTCCTTTGGGATAACAATTCTCTCACTAATTGTATGGGTTCATCATATGTTTTACACAGGTACACCTCTTTGGATGAGAAATTTATTTATGTTCACAACAATGCTTATTGCAGTTCCCACTGGGGTTAAAGTATTTGCATGGATAGCAACCCTTTGGGGGGGAAATATAAGATTGAGTACTCCTATGCTTTTTTGTTTAGGGGGATTATTTAATTTTATTTTTGGAGGTATTACAGGAGTAATGCTTGCTACAGTGCCAGTCGATATTCACGTTGGCAATACATATTTTGTTGTAGCTCATTTTCACTATATTATTTTCAATACGATAGCTTTTGGTATTTTTGCGGGAATTTACCATTGGTTCCCAAAATTTACAGGTAAAATGTTTTATGAGGGCCTAGGAAAAGTTCATTTTGCTCTTACTTTTATTGGAGCCACATTGAATTGGCTTCCTCTACATTGGGCAGGTTTACTAGGAATGCCACGTAGAGTTGCCTCTTACGATCCAGAATTCGCTATATGGAACGTTATCGCTAGTATAGGTGCATTTATTCTTGGAGTCGCTTCAATACCTTTTATTTTAAATATGGTAAGTTCCTGGGTAAGAGGAAAAGTTGCACCTCCGAATCCATGGAAAGCAATTGGTTTAGAATGGCTTCTACCATCTCCGCCACCCCATGAAAATTTTGAGGAAGATATTCCAACCGTTTTAAACGAACCATATTGTTATGGTTTAGATAAACCATTTGTAGAAGATGAGGAATTTTATATCAAAAAATCACTAAGACGAAATTAATTATGCTAAGTGATAATGAAAATTTAACTCTTAATCATAATCCAGGTCATGTAAAACATGACGGACATAATATGACCGGATTCATAATATTTTTATGTTCAGAAAGTATTATATTTTTTGCTTTTTTTGTTGGTTATGGAGTCTTAAAAATGACAGCTCCAGTCTGGTACCCAGAGGGTGTTAATGGAATTGCAGTAAAAGAACCTTTGATTAATACAATTATTTTAGTTTCTTCAAGTTTTGTAATTTATTTTGCAGAAAAATGTCTTCATAAGAAAAATCTATGGGGTTTTAGAGGAATATGGTTTTTAACTATGCTCATGGGAAGCTACTTTGTCTATGGCCAATATGTTGAATGGTCCGAGCTAACTTTTAGTTTGCAAAGTGGCGTTTTTGGAGGAATGTTCTATTTACTCACAGGTTTTCATGGACTTCATGTAATCACAGGAATCCTTTTGATGGGGTTAATGTTGTTTCGGTCATTTATTCCCAATAATTATCTTAAAGGGGAAATGGGGGTTGAATCGGTCAGTCTTTTCTGGCATTTTGTTGATGTAATCTGGATAATATTATTTGGCCTTATTTATTTGTGGCAGTAAATTTAGTAAAATAAAGTTTCATCTAAAAATCTACTTTTTCCATTTTATGCTTATAGATGATCACCATTATGATTTTATTATAATTGGTAGTGGAGCAAGCGGTGCTACTCTTGCTAAAGAATTATCTAGAAAAGGCAAATGGGTACTGCTTTTGGAGAGGGGAGGACAACTTCCTACGGAAGATCAAAATATAAGAGGTGCTGATTTATTTAAAAAGACTAAATATCATCCAAAAAATGAAAATTGGTTAGGACCAGATGGGGATCCCTTCGCCCCACAAACTGTCTATGCACTTGGGGGAAATACAAAAATATGGGGATCAGTTTTACAAAGAATGAGAGCTGAAGATTTTAATGACCTCCCTTTGCAAGAGGGAATATCACCTTCATGGCCCTTATCTTATGAAGAGTTAGAGCCATACTATGAAATGGCTGAAAAAATGTTTAAAGTACACGGAAAGCAAGGGATCGACAAAACAGAACCAAGCAGACGATCTGAATTTGACCACCCCCCCATACAAGTTGAACCTATATTCAGAGAAATTAAAGAAGTCTTAACCAAGGAAGGTTGTAATCCATATTACTTACCAATGAGTTCTCCAGATGAAACAAAAAATCTTAATTTTGAAAAATGTTCACTCTTTCAAAAAGGAGATGCTCAATTATTTGGTATTTATAATTCTGATCAAAATTATTTAAAAATAAGAACAAATGCTAAGGTCCTTAAATTAGATGTAAATTCATCTGGAAAATCAATAAAAGGAGTAGAGGTTGAAATTAAAAGTGATGTATGGTTTTTTTCTGCAGATACTGTAATTCTTGCTGCTGGAGCTATAAATACGCCTATCATTCTTTTAAACTCAAAATCATCATTACACCCAAATGGTTTAAGTAATAAATCTAAGATGGTTGGTAGGAATTTAATGAATTTGCAGATGACTTGCATTCTTCAAAGAGCTAATACTTCAACCACCGGTTCATTTGCAAAATCGATTGGGATTAATGATTTTTATTTTGGAGATAAAAATGTAAATTTTCCATTAGGACATATACAAACTGGAGGAGGGGTTTTGAGAGATGCATTTTTTGCAGAATCGCCCCCAGTTTTATCTTTAATAACTAAACTAATTCCTGAATTTGGAATCAAGAGGCTAGCAAAGAGATCTATATCTTGGTGGGCAATGACTGAAGTATTGCCTGATCAAGAAAATGCCGTAACTATAAAAAACAACAAAATAAGGATAAATTATATTCATAACAATTTAGAGGCCCATGATCGATTAGTTTATAGATGGCTTGACACCTTAAAAAACATGGAAAGAAATGAAGACTCAATTTCAATAACAAGAACTCCTACACATCCAAGAGGACTAGCTCCATTAAGTATTGTGGGATACGCATGTGGAACATGTAGAATGGGAAATAATCCTTTAACATCAGTAGTAAATAAAAATTGCAAGTCTCACGATATTGATAACCTTTATATTTCAGATGCAAGTATCTTTCCAAGCTGTCCAAGTATAGGCCATGGATTAACTGTTATAGCTCTTTCAATTAGACTAGCAGACTATTTAACGGCTAAAAACATCTCTAAACCTTTAACGTGCAGGCCATAAAACAGTTTATATAATTAATTAAATATAAATAATACAATATTCCTTACTGTTTATATTTTTCATTTTCTTCTTCTTTACCTTGGAGTAGAAAAATAATGGCTTCAAACATTTATCTTTTAATTAAATTAATAATCTATCGAAATAAACGATTAGTTGAGAATCATTATTATCAGTAATGAATATAATTAGTTACTTAGTTTTATTTCATTACAATTGTACGGAATAAAAATTCATACAAATATTAATAAAAGAAATCGCTAATTAATGATAATTTTTCAAAGTATAAGGAATAGAAGAGATATTAATAAATTAAAAAAAAAGTAAATGATATTATATGCATCTTTATTAACTATATAAAATTTCTATCTTCAAATGTAATTTTAAGTATTAACTTTATTATTAATAAAAAATAAACATTACTTATCAAAGACTTCCAAAAAGAATCAATATGAAACCAAATATTAGAGCTAATCCCATAGAAACAACCATTTGATAAAACCACATTGGTATTACCTCATTGTTTAAACTCCAATATTCACTTTCAGTACTCATTACCTTATCCATATGCATAAGCGCTTCTAAACTTTCTAACCTTTCCTCCCAAGGTTTTGTCGCGTTTAAGATTAAATACTTTACTGACCTTTTAATGGAATTCAACCCTCTTTATAATAAGTATTTATACTCTAACAACTAGCAATGTATTTATACTTAAACTGACTTTTAATTACAGCATTAAGTGTCATTTCTATCTTTAAAGTAAAATTATTTATTCATTTTGTAAGTAACTTTTATTAATCACAGACTGAATTAATTCATTTATTGAAATTTAGATTTGCTTATAAACTTCAGCAACTAACGGTCGAATTATTTCTAAAGGTTTTTTACCATACCCAATCCATATAAACCCTATAATTTCCTCAAAAATAGGATTAATATTAATTATTTCGTAAGTTTTTAAATTAGATGTTATTGATCCACTTGACCATTTGATATTTATCCCCAAGGAAGAAAATAAGATGGCCATATTTTGGATTGCACAAGAACAAGCAGCATAATCCTCTTTCCTAGTAAAATCATCTTTAGCCAAAATTTGAGTTGCAACCAACAAGTGAGAGGGATTTAAAAATTTTTCTTCAATAACAGCTTTAGATTTATCTCCTAAAACAATCTTTTGAGATTTTAACTCTATTGCCAATTTAAGTAATTCGTTCCTTTTTTTGATCCCTATTGAATAATATCTCCAGGGAAAAGTTAATTTATGACATGGAGCATGATTGGCGGCCTCTATTCCCTTTAAGATTAAATCTTCACTAACTTTTTTATTCTCGAATGAGTGAATGGTCCTTCTTCTCAAGATAGCTTCCTCAGTATCCATTAAATTAAAATTAAATATTAATAAACACTAGCGCAGAATAAAACAATTAAACAATAATATTTAACTTATAAATTATAAAATTTTTAAAAGAATTCTTACTAAAGAATATTTTTAAAGTATTACTTCGGAAAATAATTTAAAAAAGAAATTGATTATTTATGAAAATTAACTCGTGAATCGATATATACTTAAATTTATTATAAAATCAAGCTAATTTCTTTATTTAAATTGTTCTCTACAATATTATATTTAGCTCATTTACAAGCAATATTAATACCGCTATATATTGCTATAAAATCAAGAAATAAATTTCAACATATAAATAATTCTTCACTATTAAATTTTGGTTTTATATTTCTAGGAATTGGATCTTTGTTTGAAATGTTTGATCATTTTAAAACTGATTGGATCTACATAAATCATTCCTCATTATTTAATTGGCTTTTTTATTCATCTCTTGCATTAGGCTTAACTTTGCTTTCAATTTCAGTACTAAAAAATAAATGTTTAATTACATTTTGTTCTTTATTATGTATATGCTCGATTTGTGTATATTGGCCTGTGGGCAAATCATTAACAATCTTTTTTCAAATTTTCATAAGTATATTTCTAATAATAAACTGGCACAGTATATTTAAAGACTATTTATTATTAGCTTATCCAATATTTGGTATTGTTCTTACTACTATATTTGGCATTAATCTCGTATCTTCAGACAATCAAATTTGGCATATATTTATTGGCCCATCTGGAAGTTTAAGTGTCTTAACATTTTATCTAATTTTAAAAAGGTCCAAAAAAAAATTATGTGCTACGAAATACTAAAAATAATCTTTAATATCTTTTTGATTAATATATTAATTTTCTCTTTTGGAACGACCGTCAAATCAGAAACTGAATTTGAATTTTATATAAATGACTTTTTGACTAAGAATGGAATGGCGTTGCAAATGCTTAAAGATATAGAAATAAAGCTTAAAAGTGGCTTAAGAGAGAATTATTGCTCCAAGCAAAGGGAGGCTGCAAAAATTGGTATTCTTGCCAATGAGTCACTTCTTAAAGCCTATAAAGTAAATGGCACGGTTCCACCCATGAAAATTATGAAATCGAATAAAAAAAGGTGGGTCAGTATCTTAGAAAATTGTAATGATTAAATTTCATAATTTTAAATTTGCATTCTTACAGATCTACTTATTAGAGGGATTTCAGGCTCAATCCCATTGATACATTGAAAAATTGAAAAAAGCGTTAAAGTCGTTGAAACTATAAAAAGAAGATAATTAAGCCCAATTAAAGGGAATATTTGAATAAAATAACTAAATATAATAATTGCAATATTTATAAGTAATGCTTGGCAAGCATTAAATCTTACAAAATAGGGGACTTTTAAATTCCTTACAATGCCAAAAAAAATTATTAGAAATAATAGTAAATTGCCGAATGGTAATGATTTCTCCAGGATTGCAATAGGTAAAGTTAAAAATAAAAATACTTTTAAAAAAGAAAATTTATAAAACAACATATACCCAAAAGGGATTGAAGCCTTTAGAGGAACTGTATATAAAAAAATAGATATTATTCTTTGATTTAGATTATCCATGATAATAAAATGAATAGTTCCAATAAAAAATTAATGAAAATATTAAGACTTTAATTTATCACAAATTAAGACTCCGTAAAATTTCAGAAAATATCATAAATTAATAACTTTTAAACTTAAAAATTATAAACCAAGTTGCTAATACTGTAAAAAGATTTTTAATTTATAACAATCAGTTTAGAATCTGTAGACAATCTATATAGATTAAAATATGATTCTGTATATAGATCTTATAAGAATGCAGAAAAGCTGGTCTAGTTTAAGAGATGAATGGCTAAAGAGCACTTCGATTGCTGAAGATGATGCAAAATGGGCTTTAGATGCAATAGTTAGCGCAGAAGAAGAATTATTTGAAATCGAGAGAAAAATAAAAAGGGAAGAGAATATTTTTAGCGATGTTAGAAATTTAAAAAAAAAAGTTAAAGAAATGATATCTCTTAAAGAGTTTGATCTTGATGATATTTCTTTAAATACATCCAATTCAAATAAATTACAAATATCAGTGCCCGCTAATTTAAATTATTTATTAAAAGTTTGGGCAGCAGCTGAGGGTCGCGACCTTTCAAGTGTTGCATTCCAATGCTTAGAAACTGGAATATCTGAGATCAAAAAAAAAGGTTCCATACCAATTGTTGCCATAAGTAGATATAATTCTGCTTGCGAAAAAAGAATTGCACTAGCAGAGGTAAATAATTTACTTGAAAAATTTGAGTCTGTTCAGAACAAGAAAGATTAACAAATAATATGTCTAATGATACTCTCCAAATTAAATTCACATTAAATAATTTAGTAGCAAAATTTAAATTATTTGAAAGAACTAAAGATTCTGGGAGAGGAATAATATATACCCTATACTCTGATAAATTCAATTTGATTGAGATAGGTTTTGCAAGAAATGATAGATTGTTGGAGGCTAGAATTAAAAAAAATAAATTTATCTTGCTAGACAAAAGAGATGGAAAATCTTTAGATTTATTTTTATTAAAAAAGACTTTAAATATACTTGATGTTAAAATTTTCCGAGATAAATATTGTAAATATAGTGAAAAGACTTTAAGGCATCTAATCACATTAGGTTGGCCTGTAGGAAATTCACTTTACAAAAAGAGACTTATAAGAAAAAAGATTTCTTATGCTTTAACTTAAATTTCATTGACATTCAAGTGTTTCCCTAGTTTCTCTATTTGTAATGGGATTTATCCCCTCTGCCTTCTGGCAAAATTCTCTTAAAACATCGTTAGGTAAATATACATTAGTAAAATCTGCCCCAGTAATTTTTACGTTATTAAATTGAGTACTAAAAGCAAAAGAATCTTCTAAATTTGTGTTCGTAAGATCTGTTCCATCTAAATTAGCAGAATCTAGAGTAACCTCTCTTAGATTTGAATTACTCATATTAGTATTTTTTAGTTTTGCTCCATATAAGCTTGCACCCTGAAGATCGCAATTAGAAAGATTTGCATCCTGTAAATCAGTAAGGTAAAAGGTCGCACCCTGAAGTTCAGAACCTGAGAAATCAAATCCCAATAAAGATTGTTTGCCATAATCCAAAGCAGCAAAGGCAATTTTTGGGAAAAATAATACAAAAGTTAAATAAAAAAGAACTATTAATCTCATATAAAAAATTTTTTCACTTACTAAATTCTAACTTCTAGAGATAGATTGTTAAAGAAGAATATTTAATGAATGCTATATTGTATCAATAATAGATCTTCTTAAATCTTGGATATAAATCCATATGATGCAGTAGTTGTTGGATCTGGAGCTACAGGTGGGATAGCTGCATTAACTTTGGCCCAACGCGGAATTAAAGTTCTTGTAATTGAAGCTGGTTGTTCAAAGGACCGAAAAAAAGCCTCTACTAATGAACCTGAAGACAGCTTTTATAGGCTTAATGGGATAATAACCAAAAAACATCAGAATCAATGTCAGCATCCAGGATATTGGAAAAACAATCCTAATTTATATGCTAACGAGAAAAAATTCCCTTATTTTCATCCTAAAGACAAGCCATTTTTGTGGACGCAAGGCAAGCAATATGGAGGAAGGTCCTTAACTTGGGGAGGTATAACTTTAAGATTTTCTCCAAGTGATTTTAAACCTTCAGAGAGGGATAAATATGGTCCAGATTGGCCTATTGAATATGATGAACTTTCAGAGCATTATGACTACATAGAAAAATTCGTTGGAATTTATGGCAGAAAAGATAATATAAAGCAGATTCCAGATGGTCATTATATTGGACAAGTGCCATTAACTGATAGTGAATTATTTTTTGGTCATAAGGTCAGAGATAAGTTAAATTATCCATTTATTCAATCAAGAGGTTTTGATAAAAATTCATCTATAAAAGAGAAGGAGTGGCCAAGATCTTCAAGTATTGGGAGCACTCTTAAAGAGGCTATAAATACAGGAAATGTTCAAATACTAACGAACCATATTGTAGAGTCATTTGAAACAAATATAGAAACAGAACTTGCTACAAAAATCAAAATCATAAATACAGAAACTGGCTTAAAAAGAGAATTAAATTGCGAACTAATTATTCTTTGTGCATCGACAATTTCAACATTAAGAATACTCCTGAATTCCCAAAGAGATTTTAATAAAAAAGGATTTAATGATACCTCGGGTAAATTAGGACAATATTTAATGGACCATATTTCTATATGTAAATTCTTTTCAATCCCAGAATGCCATCCAAAGCAGGAAATAAGATCCATTAAAGAAGGACATCTTTCTGGAGCAGGAAGTTTTTTCTTCCCGTTTGGTTCTGAACTACCAAATAAAAGTGAAATAGATTTTTTACGCGGCTATGGTACTTGGGGAGCTATTGATAGATTTGGAATACCAAGATTTCTTCAAAGAAACCCAAGTGATTCAATAGGATTTTTAATTTCTCATGGAGAAGTTCTACCTAAAGCATCAAATAAAGTTAAATTATCAAATAATGTTGATAAATGGGATATTCCGATTCCTGAAATTTCATTTAAATGGAGTAGTAATGAATATAAGATGGTAAAACATATGAAAAAAACCATCAAAGACTCAATTAATGTTGTAGATGGAAAAATAAGAAACATAGATGAAATTTATAAAATACCCTATATCAAAAATTTCGCGAGCAAATCAATAGCTCTTTCAGGAGAACCCCCTCCCCCAGGATATTATATCCATGAAGTTGGGGGTGCAAGAATGGGTAGCAATGAAGAAGAAAGTGTGGTAGATAAATGGAATAGATTATGGAGATGTAAAAATGTTATTGTCGCTGACGGATCTTGTTGGCCAACATCTTCTTGGCAAAGTCCTACATTAACTATGATGGCAATAT
>MDTA01030081.1_pt1 | contig 10349 bp, 9 predicted proteins | sample 811151 | NCBI WGS metagenome assembly MDTA01 (sample SAMN05326648, study PRJNA326480) | marine metagenome | isolation source: seawater | place: Indian Ocean: South | collected 2010 | reverse complement strand
TTCCTGATTGATCCATTGAGTGACCTTGGCAATCTCATCTGGCTCAGGTTGTTCCTGGTCTTCAGGCGGCATGTTCCTGAATACCAGTTGATCCAGGATCATTAACCAGTGACTTGATGTGCCCTCTGTTCGAAAATCACTATTGATTTTTTCTAAAGTAAAATCGCCTTCCGGACTCTCTCCCTGATGGCATTCAACGCAGTGCTTAGCAAGAAACGGCTTGATCGTCTCTGGGAATTCTTCTGATGCCCCGACAGTTTGAAAAGAGAGGCATACCAGCAAAGCAACTGTGGTCGATTGCACAATACGGGTCTTGAGCACTTCCAGACAATAATTAGATTTCTGAAGCGGCACCGACCTAAGCTTTCTTTAATTGATGCGAGTTATGCATGGCTACTAGCTAATTGTAAACAAGGCCCGTGGACGCAACAATATCGACTGCGTTCAGCAATCCCGACAAATACAATTTTGGAAATCCGCCTATCGAGAAGAGCGAGGCGTTCTGGCGGACTCAAATACAAAGTCGACGGCCGCAAGCAAGTCTAGCATTCTAAACTCAAGTTCGGTGGCCGAGTCCTGCACTTTGCCCCCGGTCAACTGAAAAACCGACATCATGGCTTCCGGTAGACTCGGGTTAACTTCTTTCCACTGAAAACCAGATACTTCGATGGCTTCACGTAGAATCATCGCTGCACCACAGAGGATGGCATTAGACGAGGAGGTAGCGGCGGCAGGCACAACGAGATCGACTTTTGAATGGCGATCCAGATAGACAGTATCCGAACCTGGCTTTACGGCTCCGATGGCAAAACAATTTGGCTGACTGGAGGGCCATGAAATTCCGTTGGTGAAATTGTGATTACCTGTTGGGGCGCTCACCCAAATCCCAAGTTGTCTTAGTTTTGTTAACTGCGAGTCAATCTCTGTGGGCACGGGTTGGTCATGTGCGAGATCGTCTACTGGAGCGAGGTTGACTGTAGTGATTTTGTATTCCTGATGATTCCTCACGACCCAGGCGAGAGCTTTGGCAAGCGTCTTTGAATCGGTGGTTTTGCAGTGGCAGCATTCGAGTGAGCGGATGACGGCGAGTTGGTTATTGAAAGCAACACCAAGTACACCGTTATGATTTACGCTTGAGGGGATACCGATGGTGGTTCCGTGATATCCACGGCCTTCATGTTTTGGGTCGGTATCACCATCAACGGCATCGTAAGTGACGAGCACTTTGGGATAGTCACTATTTCGATCGTTTGCCCATTCTGGTTTCGAGAGGTCACATCCATCATCGACGAGAGCGAGTGTTTGATTTTTACCAAAGGTGAGTACACCTTTATATTTTTCCCAAGAGGCAATCACGCCTGCTTGCTTAAACGGCACAGCCTGCGCTGGCTTGCTGAATTGAAGAGAGTTCAAGGCTTTACTGGCAAACGCAGAAGAATGAGCTTGAAGTTGTAGGCTACCTAGAAACGACAGGGAGACTCCACTAAGGAATCCAACTCGTAATAGTCTTCGCCGACTGACGCTGTCGGAGAAATGAAACTTCTTATCATTCATTTGGATCATCTCCTATCGCTCTAGCTTCAGGAACTGTCTACTCACCATGAACTTCGCAAATCAATATATCGCCTATGGCTGAGATCACTGGACACTATTTACCAATACAAAACAGGCTCTGTGCTGAGCGGATATAGAAGTTGCCTTGCGATACAGCCATGGAAGCGTAGCATGTATCACCAAGATCATTACGGGCGATCTCGTCGTATTTGGCACCAGGACGTAACACTAATGTTTCTCCCTCTGCAGATAAGAAATAGATTCGACCATCTGCATACACGGGAGAAGCTGAGTAGGTACCCGTGAGTCGTTCACGCCATACGATGTCGCCAGAGGATGCGTCAAGGCAGTGGAGGATATTGTCTCGTGAAATCGAGTACAGGTAGGGCTTGATATACAACAGTGACGCGAGTGCTGCGACACCACTCTTTTGTTCCCATGCTATATGAGACTCGGTCACATCTCCTTTACCGCCAAGTCGAATGGCTCGCAGGGTAGGGGCTTCGAATCCGGAAGAAGTGTAGACCAGGCCCTCACCAAATACGGGGGAGGGAGTCACACCTTCGCCCTGGCTGTAGATTGACCAAATTCGTTTACCGCTGTTTGGATCGAAGCCCTGCACTCGGTCGCCACCGGCACTGATGAGTTGACTATCGTTATCGACAAGGATTGGCGTAACGTGTCCGACTCGAGATTTACCTCGCTCGCCTTTCCATCGCACAGATCCATCTTCGGCGTCTAGCGATAGGATAACAGCTTTCTCCCATGGAACCTTCCATCCTATTTGAGTATCCTCGCGACTACTGCCATCGAAAGGCATAATAACCTGACCATTAGCGAGAATGGGCGACGCTCCGAGGCCATGCAGACTAAAGAATTTTACTTCGCTGTTTTTCCAAACGATGTTTCCGTCAAAGTCCACTGCAATGACCGTGCCATCGTAGAAGACGGAATAGATATGCTTGCCGTCAGTTACCGGCGTTGGCGTGGCATATGAGTTTTGTTTTCTCATAGGGCCAGGTTTCTGACGATGAACTTCTGTTTGCCAGGCAAGGCTACCATCTTTGCGGTTAATACAGATGACTTGGCAGGATACGCCTTCTTCGGTAGAAGCTGTGATAAAGATGTGATCTTCAAAGACAATGGGAGAAGACCAGCCTTTACCGGGCAACTCCATTTTCCACTTGATGTTCTCAGTGTTAGACCATTTGACAGGTAGTTCTTTCTCGGTCGAAATCCCTTGGCCGGTCGGACCGCGGAACCGCATCCAATTCTCTGCCTGGACTGAATTACACGAGCCTAGACAAAACACAAAACAAAAAGTGATTCCAAAGATCGTTTTCATAGAATTCCTGTACTGTCTAAACTTTGGTCTTACGGCATGCTTATTCAATGGCCATTGTAACGCACTCTGTAAGCCATTGAAAATGTCAGCAAGCAAGTCGGCATTGAACTGTATCTTGAACGCTGGCTTTTAAATAAGAGGAGAGCCACGGTCTGAAGACTCCCTGGTTTCAAAACTGCATCAACTCTAATAGGCGATATCTTTTAGACTAGGGAAATGGGGTGCCAATGGACCGACCGCAAAACGCCGATACCGGCATATAAAGGAGCAGCGGTAGCCCGGGGGACTTCTCGGGTGATATAGCTCGAGGCATCCTTGATCGAGTGTTGGCACGAGTCCGACGATGCCGAAAAAGCAGAGATTGCAGAGCTAGTTCGCCGCGGTTAAGCCTCACTCCTTGCGTCCAGTAGTTGCAGGATCTGGAATCCAGCTTGCTAGAAGGTTATAGTTTGCGAGCATTCGGAAATTCTGTTCGCGTTTACGCCAAGCCCACACCGCCTCGCTAGATCCCATCGAAGCCTCCGCGAAGCGAGTATTTTTCAATCTAGTATTGATTCGGGCAAGAGTATAAAAGAACAATCAATAATGAGACGGAAAAGCTTTCGAGTTCTTCGAAATCTATTCTTTGTTCACTGAGTTTTCTTTACTGGCGGGTAGTAAAAAAGTGGACTTCCCCTGTAATCACAAGAGAAGCCCACCGACAGTTGCCAACCGGCTAACTGACAAGGAATAATATCTTAAGGTCTAGATCTTCCCAGTTTGGACACCTCCGAAACCTAAGGCATAGGAAATGTCTTCATACAAATCATCAGCACAGATGGTAATCTCGTAGTTACTACTACCTTTTCCGTGGGGATTGACGAGGTTGACCGTGCGGGCATCCATGTCTACGGAATCCACCATGTAATAGTGATTGTTCACTAACTGATCACTAGCTTCCAAAGTTCCAGTCATTTCAGTCAGAATCGTCGCAACTTTCCCGTCGTTCAGAGCATCGTTGATGTGATTCAGTACATCATCTCCGTCGGAGAACCAGCCAAACCATTCTTTATCAGTGTCAGTACCATCGAATGCCTTCCACACGCTCGTGGTCCAACCTGCATCAAGTCCCCAGATGACATTGGAGCGGTATTCGGCCCAGGCTTTCTCCACCACGGCTGACCATAAGCTGTCATTTTCTCCAAGCCCCGCATATAGGGGATTCCCATTCGAATCGATTGCGAGTTGACCGTCTACTCGGAAGTACTCATCGTTCAAATTAACTCCGTAGGTACCATCCCCGAAATCAACAACAGAATCCTGAATCCGTTCGGGATTATCATGGGCAATAGTGCCGATGCCAGCCATTAACCAACAATCTCCTTTTCCGTTTTGATCTATATCAGTACGTTGAGGACCTTCTTCTGAAAACAGTGGATAGGAACTGAAATCTTCCCAGCCAGAGGGGACTTCTTCTTTTCCAAGCAACACTTGAGCATCATTCATGAAATGCTGTGGGTTGGGGTTAATCGTATCGCCATTGAGTGTTTTATCGGCGTCGTTGTCAAAGGAAGCAATTAAGTGTTTGCCGTATTTAGTTTCGTGAGAATTCGAATCTGTAACGATGTCATTTGAGTCACCCCAGAAAACATCATTCCCGCTATTACCCGTCATTCGGTCTGCACCTGAGTTATCAAGTGAAATTAGAACGTCTTTGTTATTACCTCCATAGAGACGATCGCTACCGGTACCTGCAAATAACTGATCCTTACCGTTGTTGCCATATAACCTGTCATTGCCGCTTTCACCGTAGACAATGTCATCACCACTACCGGCATAAACGGTATCACGACCGCTACCTCCTTCAATGATGTCATCGCCGGAAGAACCATAAATGCGGTCGTTATTGGCCCCACCATCCAGGCGATCATCACCATTTTTTCCCAGAATGATATCATTACCGGCTTCACCGTTAATGATATCCGCCCCGCTACCACCGCGCAAATAATCGTTGCCGGTGCCTCCGTTAATTGTTGAAGGAATCGAGGTGTAGTTGATAACTTTATCGTTCCCACCCCAAGCCTCAATCAAGATTTCATCGACTTCTGCCGGATCAAATGTATAGCTTGCTCCGTCTCTTAAATTTCCGTCCAAATCGACAATCACCATACTTCCAGCATTAGCAAGTCGATCTACCCGGATCACGCCATCATCATTTTTCACGGTAATATAATCGCGGTTTGAAGAACCAGCTATTTCCAATATCCCGTCATTAAGTTGCACAGGATTCAAAAAAGATTGATAGGCTGAAAAGTCCTGCATATTTAACTCAAAAGTGCTTAACATTGCGTTCAGACCGGCCGTCATAACCTGACGATCTTCCAGAGACTCCATTGATAATTTGCGATTTTGGGACATATTCGATTTCCTTGTCGAAGTTAACCATTTTTAGCTTGAGGATTAGCTAAATTGCAAAATGCGTGCCAACCGGTCAAATCTCCCATCAAAGAACAGAATGTTATTGATAAAGTCCTTTTATCTAAGGTATTAGCGAAAGAAATTTTTTTACGATATTCAGATGATGAACGTTTTGCTCAAGTTCAAAAATAGAATCGTACAATTTTACAACTTCAAAATCGAACAATGTTTTAAGACTGAGCTTTAAAGAACTGGCTTCATTCTCTTGGGGGATCGCAATATCTATAAAAACTAGATTTCTAGGAATTGAAAGATAATTGCTGAAGTGTTGCCTCAGCAAAGATTTTGAATACTGTATTGTTGGTTTCTAAGTATCTGCCTCGGAAAGTATAGCTCAAAGCATCTTATACAGTTGCCGAGTTTTCTTACCGTGAATGATGTCGCAATGGAGATACAGTCACGATGTTCTACAAACCCACCTTTTGGTGTGGATAATGTTGTTCTATTGAAGTCTGACTGGTATCCTTTCACCAAAAGCAAATCTCTTAACTAACTTGATAGTGCATTAATGTCATCATCTATCCGGCGAGCGGCGGACTATGCCAAAGCTGCTCACGAATCAATTGACCAACGTCGTAAATTCACGAACGAGCCATATGTTATTCACCCGACGGCCGTAGCTAAAATTGTTGCATCCGTAACCGATGATAGTGAAATGATCTGTGCAGCGTGGCTGCACGATGTCGTAGAGGATACTCCACGAACTATTGAACAAATTGAGGACGAATTTGGCAAGCCAATCGCAACACTTGTCGCTGAGCTTACCAACATTGCAAGCGAAAGCCAGGGGAATCGGAAGCAACGAGCTGAGATAAACAGAACGCATACGGATGGGATCAGTCGCCGCGCTAAAACGATCAAGCTAGCAGACGTTATCGACAACTTGACCGGTATAGTCAATGACGAAACCGGCAACATGGATACCCCATGGGCGGAAGAGTATGTTTCAGAGAAAGCCCTTCTACTAACGGTGCTTTCGGAAGGGGATTCATTACTGTTAGATCGTGCAACCGACCTTATTAAAAGGTGTAGGATGTTACTGGAAGCCGCAAAGCTAAAAGACAAAGGATCGAGTTAAAGGCTTTAGACGCCAGCCCATATAACCACATGGTTTTCTTTCATCGGTTATCCGTAAATAAAGGCAACCTGCAAACACCTTACGAATTAGCGTCCGAGCAATAAACAAATATAAATAGTGAGAACACCGACAGGCATTCTGTCGATTTACGGTATTTACACATTTAAGCATAGGTAAAAGAACAAGCTCAGTTATGCCGAATAGCCCGAACGAAAATATCACCGAGGTTCTTGGTGAAAACGAACCTACTGAATTGCTCGGGATAAATGTCGCTGCCACCGGTTTCTCGACCGGGGAATACGTTAACTCATTAGGTCAAACTAAGGTGGGGCCAAGCACAACCTTAATGTTGCTTGATTCTGACGTAAATCTAACGGTTGGTGAAGGGAGTGCAGTAACCTTGGGGGACCATGTGTGGCACGTTAAAAAGGTCACGATCAAACCGACGATAGAAACCAGGGTCGGGAATTACTCCTCCAGTCGCGTGGAGATGGTAACTAGTTTAGCTGACGCAGTTACCAACAATCGGTCGGCTGATATCGCTCATTCAATACCTACTCACATAACAAATCCTGGAGCGAATCCTGCCGGAGGCTTAGTCTATAATCTAGCGATCCTGATAGCGTTGACCCTAATCATCTACATCTACGGAATTGCGTTCGATGATTTCTCTGAGTCGGAACTGATTCAGGCAACGTTGCTATGGTATCTGCCTTTAGTCTTTGGGATTTATGGACGCACTGCTACTAAGCTCCATTACGCACGGAACCGTGGTATTACAATGAAGAAACAGTTATATACCTCCAGCCTTTTAGTTCGCTATACGGGCATAGTTGGGGTTACCTTCTTTTTTCCATTCCTCGTTTGTCGCAAGGGGCCACCTGTTAAAATCGCACTGGTCGGCTCTGCTATCTGGCTAATCTTACTAGAAGTATTTTTCCTGATTCTTTGGCCCAGCTTATAACGGGGTGTGAACATATTACTTTTTTAAGCTAATAGTAGACTAAGTGTTTTTGGATAACCACGTTTTACAAATGACAGTATTTACGATGAGACACACTCAGATTTAGTGTTAGATAAACTCACCGACTGTAAGCGCTCATCATTTGTCGGTTAAGATGCCTGCCATCTGTTAATTGCTTTTACTCTTTAGAAATTGCTCTCAAATGCTGCTACAAACTTGTTGCTTATGTGATCGGGAGGTGAATCCGCAAACTGATTGTGAATTAGTCTGTTTCTCCCTCGACGAGCATGATAAACAACGGCAAAGCTTGGAATCTGCAAAGAGCGTTCCCGCGAAAAATACTAATTGTGATTGGTTCTGTAAATTTCATCTCCATACAGCGCAAGCGTTTGCACACCTGAATATGCAAAACGCTATACATCACATTCGAGCCAATGAATGCTGGAACCTCCGTTACATTGATTTATTTGACCCAGATACGCCCCCTTCAATTGTCAAAAGTGGCGTAGGGTTTGAGACTGGTTTTATTGAACTCTGGGATAGCATTTTGACGACCGTGGAAATCACCGGAGTAAAACATCCTCTAACCTATAGGCTCTCATTCAATAAAGGCCAGCGGGATTACGAGCCTTTGCGTTGGCCAATTAATGAAGTCTTAAAAGTCAAACAATTTCTATCGACCCGTAGCGACTCTTTGAGGCTCCAAGAACAAATTGGGTTATTACAAGCGCGAGAAATGCGTCAGCACGGCGCTAAAGGCCCTGTTCAGTGGATGACCGCCCTGTGCGTTCAACTCGATGAGCAAGACGAACCGGGATTGCTAACACCTTGGCACAAATGATCCGGTGTTAACGGCTAAACGCCAAGGCACGGGGGGCTAGAACATCCCTCTGCTTCATATGACAAAGCCTTACCTCGATGGTATTAACTGGCAGAGCAAAATAATTTTTTGTGATTGTGACTAAGCGTAGTGACAACAGCAATCCCAAAGGACATTTTGACGAGCTCATCGAGCAGGGGACTTCCAAATACCATTATGTTAGAGCGTCTTTAGGTACTCCAATACGGCTCTCCGCTGGCTATCAGATAGTTCAGCCGGATAATCATGTCCTTTATTGCTCTTTCCGAACTTTCGAGTATCAAAGTAACTTCTACGGATCGCAACATCGGATTCAGAAGCCGGAACCTCTGAGACCTCCTCGATACTGATTCCGACTAATTTCTCATCAAATCGTTCACTGACAGGCCTCCAAACTTCGGGGCGACTGTCCGGATTCAAAAGATGCCAAAGAGTGGGAATGCTTCCATTGTGCAAGTACGGTGCTGATGCCCAAATTCCATCAAGCGGAGGCGCGACATAGCCTTTCGGATCGACCACTGTCTCTTGCTCCATATCCTCACCAGCATGGGCAAACCAACTTTGAGAATACTTAATCCGCCCTTCAACCTCTAACGCATTGAGGCGGACTGGATCGGTACCGATGTCATTCAAATCGATGCGAATATTAGGATACACCGAGGGGGAACCATAGGTTCCATGGCACTGGCTGCATTTTGACTCAAATAGCAACTGTCCTCTTGCCGCAAGAGGCTCATCTATCTCTCCGTTATATTCGGGGGCACGCAATGACGAAATGTAGGAATAGACGTCTCGAAATTCATCCTCGTGCTCCAAAAAGAATTGGCGGTCATTCTCGGGGATCATCAGAAACTGCATCAATCCGCGGTGCCCTTTCTGAGCAAAGCCGTCAATGTATAGGCTAGGTCGTTTGTAAAAAGACCACCAGGCAGGCGCATCCATGTCATGGTGGACGAATCGCTTTGGCGGCGAAACTAACACATTTAGATTTTTATCTCTCAGGTGCATTAACCCCATACCGAATACAACTGCGTTTGTAGTACCGTTCGTCGTCCCTAAGGGAATAACGAGTGATCCAAGATCCATCCGAGCTAGAGGTATGCCATTTTGGAGTTTTGTTTGGCGGACCTCTTCAGTCAAAGTTTGGAGCGCAAAACGGTTATTCGGAGCCCCCGGGAATGGTTTGCCATAAACCTTACCGCCATGGCATGCAAAACAATTCATCGTCCAATTACCAGCCTCATCAACTACGTATTGAAGTGGTTTGTCTGGATTGTCGGGGCGAGCCGTAAGACCATATCTCTGGAAAGCCATCCTCCGTCGAACCTCCGGGGTCGCAGAGCGAGCTCTTTCACTAAGCGTGGCTGGCCATACTTTCCACAGGTTGTCGAAAACCTCTTGATTAAAATCGCTTTTAAGGAATGGCGTGTCTACCAACAAACGGTAGCCACTCATCGCTCGTTGAGTCTCATCGTCATCCTGCGCTGGAGTGTCTATGTTCTTCGGAGGCACGGCAGATGCAACACAACATGAAAACACAATACTTACCGCAGTAACAACGAGTAAGAAAACTGAGGTTCTAAACATTATGACAATTGTCCCGTGCCGTTTTGTAGAGATTGACTGGATAGGTAGATAGTTCACGCTTCACTCAATTTCTGCCGAAGGGACAATCGTGGCGCCTTCAAGCTGATAAAGGCCATCCCCAAGTGTCAGGTAATCACGTGCTGCCATTTGCCTCAACCATTTGCGAGAACTGCTGTCTAGATGCTTATCTATACAAAACGCTTGCCTACAACTGCCACATCTCAACGTAACCCCTAAATCTACACGTTTGATACCAATTAAGGCCTTACAATGTGGACAACTAAGTCTAATTGCACTCATGCTAACCTGTCCCTCAAACACTTACAGGATTAAGACCGGTAAAACGCTTTCGCTTACCAACAGTTCTAGAATTTTGCATTTGAGATGACTTACTCAATGAACAACTAGATAATTCAAATTGTGCTGATCTACTTGGATTTGCGAAAGTAAGCATCTTCACTTCCTGCAGGAAATTGCTCTCTGATTTAAATTCTACCGTCGGAAC
>MDTA01205053.1_pt1 | contig 10354 bp, 8 predicted proteins | sample 811151 | NCBI WGS metagenome assembly MDTA01 (sample SAMN05326648, study PRJNA326480) | marine metagenome | isolation source: seawater | place: Indian Ocean: South | collected 2010 | reverse complement strand
TATAAAGCTCCTATAGAAAGAGATAATAGTAGAAAATATAGGCTTCTTTGCTTAGAGCACATAAAAATTTTTAATAAAAACTGGAACTACTTTTCTAATATGAATGAAGATGAAATTGAATACTTTGTTAAATCTGATCTTACATGGCATAAACCAACCAAAAGTTTTACTTCATCAGAAAATTTTTTCAAAGTTCTATGGAATAATGCACTTGAAGATAAGGTTAATATATTTAAGGGATCTGGTTTCAAAAACTATGAAAAATCAAAATTGTCTGAAAAAGACAGGCATGCATTGGAAATTTTAGGACTTAAATATGAAGCAAAATGGCCAGATATTCAAAAAAAGTTCAAAACTCTTGTAAAGAAATATCATCCTGATAAAAACCATGGCAGTAAAAAATATGAAGATATTCTAAAGAAGATAACTTTAGCGTATAGTCAGCTTAAACTGAGTGTAAAGAAATAAAATATGAACGCAGATATAGAAAGCCAAAAACCAGACATTAAAATCTCAGTAAGGCAAACCTTCAATATAGATACAGATATGGAAGTTGATAGTTTCTCAAAAAAAAATGAATATGTTCCAAAAATTGATAATGATTATAAATTTGATAGAGATACAACTTTAGCAATTCTCTCTGGTTTTGCTTTTAATAAAAGGGTCTTAATTCAAGGATATCATGGAACTGGAAAATCAACTCATATTGAACAAGTTGCTGCAAGATTGAATTGGCCATGTGTAAGGGTTAATCTGGATAGTCATATTAGTAGGATAGATTTAATAGGAAAAGATTCTATAGTCGTTAAAGAGGGTAAACAAGTTACAGAATTTAAAGAGGGAATCTTGCCTTGGTCAATACAAAACCCGATTGCATTAGTCTTTGATGAATATGATGCTGGAAGACCAGATGTAATGTTTGTGATACAGAGAATTCTCGAAAGTGAAGGAAAATTCACATTGTTAGATAAAAACAAAGTTATCAACCAAAATAAATTTTTTAGGATGTTTGCAACCACTAATACTGTTGGCCTTGGAGATACTAGCGGCTTATATCACGGAACTCAGCAGATTAACCAGGGCCAAATGGATAGATGGAATATTGTGACTACTTTAAATTATTTAAAATTTGAAAAAGAATTAGAAATAGTTTTAGCAAAAAATAAATCTTTAAACAGTAAAGAGGGAAAAGAGAGAGTTTCTAATATGATCAAAGTTGCAGAGCTTACAAGAAATGGATTTATTAATGGAGACATCTCCACAGTAATGAGTCCAAGAACTGTTATTCATTGGGCGGAAAACTCTAAAATTTTTAATGATACTGGTTATGCTTTCAGGGTAACATTTTTAAACAAATGTGATGAGCTCGAGAGAAAAATTATCGCAGAATATTACCAAAGATGTTTTGGTGAAGATTTGCCAGAATCTTCTATTAATGTGAAAATTTCCTAAATGGAAAAGAAGGATAACCACCTAGAAAATTTCAAATTAGCACTTACGTCGACTATAAAATCTATTTCTGAAAAAAAAGATTGTGAAGTTATATTTGGAAAAGAAAATTTAAAAAGTGAAAAAGTTGCAAGTCTTCCTGAGGTTAAAAAGTTAGAAAAATTCGATGATTTTCTGGATTTAAGAGCAAAAGCTGACTCTGAAGCTCTAAGAATTAAATACAGTAATAAAGATATTTTTGATGAGTTTAAACCCAAAGGGAAAAAAGCCCAAGAACTTTATGAAATCTCTGAAAAAATAAGATATGAAACAATTGGGATAGATAGATTTTCAGGAATTAAAAAAAATCTTTTTGAAAACTACAAAAATCTGAAAAAAATAAAAAACAAAACAAACTCGAATGATAACTTTTTAATTAAAGAGTTTGATTTATACCTTAAAAATTCATTTTTAAAATTCGATAAAGAAAAAAATCCAAAAGAAACAAAAAAATTTAAAAAATTATTCGATAAAAACTTCAAAAAAAATATAGAATTTTTAAAAAACAATTTAAATAATCAAGAAAAATACAACAAATTAATTTCAAAAATTATTTCTGATATTAATCTTAAGGAAGAGGAACTTAACGAAGATACTGAACAAGACGATCAAATTAGAGAAAACTCGCAGAATACGGAGAAATTAGACCAAAAAGATAGTAAATTAAAGGATGAAAACGAAAATCAAGATTTACAAATCGATGCTGCCAACCCAGATGTTGAAAATTCGACTGATGAAAGTAGTGAGGTAAAAGAATCGGATGAAAATGATAATTCAAATTTTAGATCAACAGAAAAAACAAAATCTGTTTTTGGTGAAAATAAAAAAAAATATAAAGTTTACTCTGAGGAATATGATGAAGTAATTAAAGCCGAAGATCTTGAATCCGAAGATGAATTGCTAAGATTAAGAGTTTCATTAGATCAACAGCTTCTACAATTAAGAAATTTTATATCTAAATTAGCTAATAAATTACAAAGAAAATTATTAGCAAAACAAAACAGGTCTTGGGATTTTGATCTTGAAGAGGGAATGTTAGATACATCCAAACTAACAAGAATAATAATTGATCCATTTAATTCATTATCTTTTAAAAAAGAAAAAGAAACGGACTTTAAGGATACCTTGGTTACTCTTTTGATAGATAACTCTGGCTCTATGAGAGGCAAACCAATTTCAGTAGCCGCAGTATGTGCGGATATTTTGTCAAAAACTTTAGAAAGATGTTCAGTAAAAGTTGAGATCTTAGGATTTACAACAAAACATTGGAAAGGTGGTTCAAGCAGGGAAAGATGGAACAGCAATGGAAAACCAAAGTTTCCAGGAAGATTGAATGACTTAAGACACATAATTTATAAATCTGCAGATACACCGTGGCGTCAGTCTAAAAAAAATATGGGATTAATGCTTAAAGAAGGTCTTTTAAAAGAAAATGTCGACGGTGAAGCTCTAAGATGGGCTTTTAATAAAATGAGAAGGAGAAAAGAGGAAAGAAAAATACTAATGGTTATATCTGATGGTGCGCCAGTTGATGACTCTACGCTTTCTACAAATTCTAGTGACTATTTAGAAAATGATTTAAAAAATACAGTAGGGGCTATAGAAAAATTTTCATCTATAGAACTCTTAGCAATTGGAATTGGTCACGATGTAAAAAGATATTATAAAAAAGCTGTTAAAATTACAGATGTTCAAGATCTTGGTGATGCGATGATAAATCAACTTACAGATCTTTTTACAAAGCAGAAAACAATTCACTAAATTAGTTAATAGATGTTCTGGCAGAAGTTTCGTTAAGATCACTAATTTTTTTTATTAGCATTCTAAAAGGGATCAGCATGATAATCGCCATTAAAATTTTTACAGCAAAATCTCCTAAAGCCAAGCTTAACCAAGGTAAACTTGTTTTGTAAAAAGAAATAGAGAAAAATAGTAAAGTATCTATGAATGAGCCAACTAGCGATGAGACAAGAGGCGCGATAAACCATTCCTTTCTTCTAAGTTTATCAAAAATTTCCACATCAAATAGCTGGGCAACCAAAAAAGCAGTTCCTGATCCAATTGCAATTCTAATTGAAATTAAATCATCAAAGTTTGTTGAAAAGAAAAAAGTTAAAAATATACCTAGAAAAAAACCAATATAAACAATTTTTCTGGCCTCATTTTTTCCGTATCTACGATTTGCTAAATCCGTAATTAAAAAAGTTACAGGATAGCTAAAGGCCCCATATGTAAGTATATTTTGAAGTTCTAAGTATTTAATTGGGAATTGTACTAAAAAATTTGAGGCAACAACCATTAATGCCATGAAAGAAGCCAATAAGATAAAAAGCTTAGATTTTGGCTTGATCATGTTTAAACTTCTTTGGAAAGTATTTTTTGTCTAAATTTTTTTGCTTTTTTCGAAAGTTTAAAAACTTTTACGGATTTAAGATATTCGTCTATACCACCCTTAAAATCTACTGTTCTTAGAGCAGAATTAGATACGTTAAATTTAATATTTTTTTTTAAAGCGTCGCTTTTAAATGATACTTTCTTTATACTTGGAATAAATCTTCTTTTAGTCTTGTTGTTTGCATGGCTTACATTATGACCTTTTAGTGGTCTCTTAGCTGTTAGCTCACATTTTTTACTCATAAAATATCCATTAGCTGTATAATTGCTACTAAACATATAATCAAGGAAATATATGTCTATTGACAATTTTTATATCAAAGAATAATAAACAAAATGGAATTTTTCCTACCAGTTGCACAAGTACAAGTAAATATTCTCTTAATTGTATTTCTAAGTTTTTGTGTTGGGGTTATATCTGGTATTTTTGGTATAGGAGGAGGATTCCTTATGACCCCTGTATTAATATTCTTGGGTATACCTCCTGCTTTTGCCGTTGCAAATGAAGCAAATAATATTTTGGGAACGTCTGTTTCAGGAGCACTCACACATTGGTTTAGAAAAACTTTAGATTATAAAATGGGCTTAGTAATAGTCGCAGGTGGAGTATTAGGAACTTTTTTTGGTATGATAATTTTTCACTATTTAAAAGAAATGGGAATTATTAATGTCATAATAACTTTAGCCTACATATACTTATTAGTCATAATTGGAACATTAATGTTTGCGAAGGGTGCAAAAGAAATTATGTATATTAAGAAAAATGTAGTTGTGAAAAGAAAAGCTCATACTCACTATTGGATACATGGATTGCCTTTTAGAATGAGATTTCAAAAATCAAAACTTTACGAAAGTGCAATAGCGCCAATAGTATTAGGATTTTTAGTTGGAATATTTGCGGCAATAATGGGTGTTGGAGGTGCCTTTATAATGGTACCTGCTATGATTTATATAATCGGCATGCCTACAAAGTTGGTACCAGGAACTTCGTTATTTGTAACAATTTTTATAACTGCTCTTGTTGTAATCGGACATGCTTTTCAATTCCAAACTGTAGATTTTATTTTGGTTTCAATTTTAATTACAGGATCGATTTTTGGCCTTCACATCGGTTTGAAAGTTGCAGAAAAATTGAATGCATCTGAGTACAAGACTTTACTTGCTATTCTCCTGCTATCCGTTGGAATAATAATGGGTATTGAAACATTTGTTTTGGAAAAAGGTCAGAGTCTATTTGTTAATGGAAAAGTTGGTGAAATAAATAATAGATTGGGTGAGATAGTTTATCTTTTTTCGAATAGTAATCCAATTGCCTATGGTTTTTTATCTATTATGTTGGTTGTTTTATTCGGGGTAACATTTTCATATGTGCGAGAATTTGTACATTATATAAGGTATGATCTTGATAAAAAAAAATATAATTTTTTTAAATAGTTAATTTGATTCAGAACCAATAGCATCATTCACATTTTTAAAACCCTTGCTCATAAGAATTTCTATTAATTCTTTTTTTATTTCTTTAACTATTGCAGGTCCTTTAAAAACAAGTCCGGTATATAGCTGCACAGCAGTTGCTCCGGCAGCAATTTTTTCAAATGCAGATCTACCTGAATCGACCCCACCTACTCCAATAATTGGAATTTGGCCATTTAAATTTTTATAAAATCTTTTAACAAAATTAGTTGATAGATCTCTAAGAGGTCTGCCCGATAACCCTCCTGTCTCTTTTTTTTTATCATCTATCAAACTACCTCTATTTTTATCAGTTGTATTTGTTAAAACCACACCATCAATTTTGTAATCTAAAATAATCCTTACAAGACTTTCCATATTTGACTCGTCAATATCAGGAGAAATTTTTAATAAAAAAAACTTATTAAAATTACTTTTTTCTCTTATCTCATTAATTTGTGAAAGTAATTTTTTAAGAATATCTTCTTTGTGAAAATTCCTTAAACCCGGGGTATTCGGCGATGATATATTTACGGTTATATAGTCTCCTAAAGGGAAAAAAATTTTTGCACATTTTAAAAAATCATCCAGCATATCAACGGTATCTTTATTTGGGCCGATATTTATTCCTAAAAGACTATTTGGGGCATTGTTTTCAATTCTTTTTCTTACAACCTCTGAACCGTCGTTATTAAATCCTAGTCTATTTATAAGTGCTTGGTCCTTAGTCAATCTAAAGACTCTAGGTTTTTCATTTCCATATTGTTGTTTAGGTGTAACTGTTCCGATCTCCGCAAAACCAAAGCCAAGCTTAAATACTTCATTATAAACCTCAGCGCTTTTATCAAAACCAGCTGCTAAACCTATCGGATTATTAATTTCTTTTCCAAAAATCTTAGTGTTTAAAATCTCCTCGTTTGGAACAGAAAAGAGACTGCTAGGTAGAATGTTAAATTTTAAAGATTTTATTGATAAATTATGTGCTGTCTCAGGATCTAGATTGAATACAAAAGGCCTTATAAAAGAAAACATTAAAGTTATATTCTCAACTTTTTTTCCATTAAATCAATTGTCTCTTTGACGCCAAAAAAACTAATAAAAAAACCCATTCTAGGACCATTTTCCTCACCAAAACATACTTCATAAATCAATTTAAACCAATCTCTTAGGTTGTTTCCATAACCATTTTCTTTACCGACAGAGTAAATCTTTGTTTGAATATCTTCTGCAGGAGTTTCTTGTGCAGTTTTTTTTAAAACAATAATCAAATCTTCTAAGGCTTTTTTTTCATCTAAGTTTGGTTTTTTAAATTTTTTTTTAGGTTCAACTTCATCTGTAAAATAATTAATAGCATAACTAGTAAGTTCATCTAAAATTTTATAATTTTTTGGGTTTATTTCTTTATGAAATTTGTTAATGAATTTCCACAAAACATTTTTGGTTTTTGAATTACTTGAACCAACAATATTCAACAGCATCGAAAAAGGCATTACAATTTTTTCTTTTGGTGGCGAACCCCTGTGTACGTGCCAAACAGGATTAACAATTTGCTCCTGGGTGCTTTGATTGTGATACTTTTCAATTAAAGAAAGATATTCGTCAACAGCTTTTGGTACAACGTCTGGGTATAATTTTTTTGCTCTTTTTGGATTAGGATACATGTACAAAGATAAACTCTCAGGAGATGCATATCTTAACCACTGTTCTATGGTAATTCCATTTCCTTTGGATTTTGATATTTTCTCACCTTTTTCATCCAAAAATAATTCATAAGCAAAACCATTAGGCGGTTGTTTGCCCATAACTTTACATATTTTGCTAGACAGTATAGCGCTTTCGATCAAATCTTTTCCGTACATTTCAAAATCTACATCGAACGTAAACCACCGCATAGCCCAATCTACTTTCCATTGAAGTTTGCATTTTCCATCCAAAATTTTTATTTTTATTTTTTTTCCATTATTATCAAATACGGCGCTATTATTTTTTTTATCTATCTCTATTAGAGGAATCTCTAGAACTCTTCCGGTTTCATTACAGATTGGTAAAAGTGGGCTGTATGTTTTTCTTCTCTCACTTCTTAGTGTAGGCAAAATAATATTCATTATCTCATCATATTTTTCTACAACTCTAATTATTGAATTATTAAAAGTTCCATTTTTATAATTTTCTGTGGAACTTTTGAAAATAAAGTTAAATTTGAATTTTTTTAAAAAATCTATCAACATACTATTATTATGTTCACCGAAGCTTTTATATTTTTTAAATGGATCCGGGATATCTGTGAGTGGCTTTCCTAAATTTTCCTTTAAAATTTTATCATTAGGTATGTTTTCAGGAACTTTCCTTAAACCATCCATATCATCTGAAAAAGTTATAAGTTCTGAGTCAATTTTTTTTATATGGTTTAGGGCATTAATCATCATTGAAGTTCGTGATACTTCTCCAAATGTACCTATATGTGGCAATCCACTTGGACCATATCCGGTCTGAAATGTAATCTTGTTTTTTTTCTCTATGATTTTTTTTCTTTCTTTTAAAAGTTTACGAACCTCAACAAATGGCCATGATGATGTTGATTTAATTAGATCAGACTCAAGCATTATTAAGGTTTATAATAAGTTGAATTTTATTGCCATTTAAATATTGTCCACCTTCTATGACATCAAATAAAACTGTTTTTTTTATTGTTGGTATCTTGTTGATCATTCTGGGTACATTCATGATAGTACCTTATGTAATTCAACTTATTTATAACGAAGATAGCAATAGTTTTCTTTCTTCTTCTATTATAACTATTTTTATTGGGATACTTATAACTCTTTCAAGCTTTAAAAAAGAAAAGCAACTTAACCTTCAACAGGCATTCTTATTTTCTACTTTGGCTTGGGTTAGTGTGGCACTTTTTGGAAGTTTACCTTTTATGCTTTCAAGTTTGAAATTATCATTCGTTGATGCTTTTTTTGAAAGCATGTCTGGGATAACAACAACTGGTTCCACAGTAATTTTAGACTTAGACGGCTCTCCGAAAAGTATCTTGCTTTGGCGAGCAATCATGCAGTGGCTAGGAGGAATTGGAATAATAGTTATGGCAACAACAGTTTTGCCGTTATTAAAAGTTGGCGGAATGCAGTTATTTAAAACTGATTCCTCTGGAACAGAAAAAATTTTACCCAAGACTATAGAGGTGGCTACAACCATCATAAGTATTTATTTAACTTTAACTTTTTTTTGTGGGTTTAGTTACTGGTCACAAGGCATGAATGTTTTTGATAGTATTGCACATTCATTTACAACTTTGGCTACCGGTGGTTTTTCAACTCATAATGATTCTATAGGATACTTCAATAGTCCAGCGATTGAACTTACGGCAACAGTATTTATAATTTTAGGAAGTGTGCCTTTTATTGCTTACCTAAAATTTATAAAAGGTAATAAAAAAATTTTTTTTCAAGATTTTCAGATTAGGGGATTTTTATATCTACTTTTTATCTCTGTATTGGCAATGTTTCTATATCTTTTTATAAATAATTCGGAATACACAATTTTAGATAATTTGCGAATATCTTCTTTTAATGTAGTTTCAATATTATCTGGCACAGGATATGTAACTGATGACTTTGGACTTTGGGGAAAGTTCCCTCTAATATTTTTTCTTTTTCTAATGTTTGTTGGTGGGTGTGCAGGGTCAACAACTTGTGGGATTAAAGTTTTCAGATTACAAATGTTATTTATTTTTATAAAAAATCAAATAAAAAAATTAATTTCTCCGAACACTGTAGTTATACTTAATTATAATAATCAAAAAATTGAGGATAGCTTCATAAATTCTGTAATAATTTTTATATTTTCTTACTTATTTTTGTTTGTGATTATATCTATGTTGCTCTCAATAACTGGCCTTGATTTTTTATCTGCAGTCTCGGGGTCTGCAACTGCCATATCAAATGTAGGTCCAGGTCTGGGTGATATGATTGGGCCAAATGGAAACTTCGGTGAGGTTTCAAATATTTCAAAATGGATTTTATCCTTCGCAATGTTACTAGGTAGATTGGAAATTTTTGCTGTTTTAGTGTTATTTTTACCATCTTTCTGGAGATCATAAATTAACTTATAATAAAGTAATGGAAATATACCAAAAAAAATCATTTAAAGAGTCCTTTAAAGTTTACCTTGATAAAAGAATGCTTCGTATTCTTTTGTTGGGTATCATAAGTGGTTTTCCTTGGGTTCTTATTGGAAGCAGTCTTAGCCTTTGGCTTAAAGAAGATGGTCTTAGCCGAAGCACAGTGGGCTGGGCAGGTTTAATATTTGCTGTATATGCGTTTAATTATCTTTGGGCACCTCTTATCGACAGAATTCGTATTCCATGGCTAACAAATAAAATCGGCCACCGTCGAGGATGGATTGTTTTAATGCAACTGGTTATTTTAATTAGTTTAATATTGTGGAACTTTATGGATCCAAGTGCAAATCTTGCTTTGGTCATAACAATTGGACTTATAATTGCGATTGCGTCAGCAACTCAAGATATTACTGTAGACGCTTTAAGAATTGAGCAAATTGGTGAGGATGAGGGACAATCAATGCAAGCAGGTGCGGCTATGGCGGTTGTTGGTTGGTGGACCGGATATAAATTAGGTGGAGTTGTGTCATTAAATTCTGCAGAATATTTTCAAAGTGTAGGATATGAAAATTATTGGCAACTTACTTTTCTAATTCTTGGCATAGTTATTATCGCTTGTAATATTGGTTTAATGTTTGTCCATGAAGGTCAGCCTGCGGAAAGACAAGAGGCACAAATAAGAACTGACAAAATGTTTCAAAGCAAACTAGGGTCTTATAATTTTGCAACAAAAGCAGCTGCTTGGATTAGTGGAACGATTGCTGGTCCTGTAATAAGTTTTTTCAAAAAAAATGGATTTAAAATCGCTTTGGGTATTTTAGCATTTATATTTCTATTTAAAATAGGGGAAGCATTCCTTGGAAGAATGTCTATAATATTTTATAAAGAAATAGG
>MDTA01120771.1_pt1 | contig 10354 bp, 5 predicted proteins | sample 811151 | NCBI WGS metagenome assembly MDTA01 (sample SAMN05326648, study PRJNA326480) | marine metagenome | isolation source: seawater | place: Indian Ocean: South | collected 2010 | reverse complement strand
GGGCGTACAATGGTCGACCATATTTACTTTTGGAATCTCGTAAGCAGAAGGCAACAAGTAATCCATAAACGTACCGGCTAATAATTGGCCGTCTTCGTTATATTCAAACTTTTCGTAAAGTGCTGCACCTATCCCGTGCGCGATACCTCCATAGGTCATGCCATGGACAATGTGCGGATTTATTTGAGTGCCACAATCATGCCCAATGTAGTAATCTTGAATTGTTACCTGACCGGTAAGCGGATCGATAGAGACTAGCGGAATGTGTGCCTCGAAAGAGTAACATGGGTACATTTGCACTTTTCCGTCTGGCGTGGGCATTGAACCACCAGTCGGTACTTCCCAGACATGGCGTGCTTGCAACCCTGGCTCCATATTATCTGGCAAGTCGTGATATCTGCGATGCGCGATTTCAATAAGCTCGCACCACTCAATTTTTATGTGCGGCTCTTTCCTTGCTACAACATCACCATTACAATATTCTAATTGATTAACAGGAAGCTGAAGATTGTGTGCCGCTATGCGAATAAGTTGCTTCCTTATCTTCTCCGATGCACCTTGTGCCGCACCACCCAACATTATTGCCATCCTGCTTCCAACCGGACTATTGCTCGGCAAACTTGCGAGCGAATCCGTGCGTGTGACCCTAATTGAGTCTGGATTGCGTTGTAGTACCTCGCCAATAACCGTAGAAACTAAAGATTCATGTCCCTGGCCTGCCGATGTGGTCGCAATAATACCTGTGATAGAGCCATTGAGGTCAATCTTAACTTGACAGCTTTCCATCCAAGTCGTTGTAGGATTTTTTTCATTAAAAAGCGGCTCAAATCCTGCATTTCCTCCAGATGGCTCAAGACATGTAGCAATTCCAATGCCTGCAAACTTTCCCTCTGCCCGGATTTGATCGCGTTTTGATATTAACGAGCTTATATTTGCTAGTTTCTCGGTTTTGTTCAGAACAGCATGATAATCACCGCTGTCGTAAGAGGTGCCGCTGGGTATTTCATAAGGAAATTCATCCTTTTGAATAAAATTTCTGCGCCGGACTTCAAATCGATCCAAATTTAGAAAGCGCGCTACTTTATCAATTCCAACCTCTATTGCAAAATTTGTCGGCGACTGACCAAATCCTCTCACAGCCTCTTGTGTTGTCTTATGTGTACTTACCGAGATAGCTTCATATTCGACACTGCCAATCCGGTAAGGACCAACTATGGCGGTAACCGGTTTTCCTAGTTGAAGAGGGGCACGTCCAGGAGACGCGCCAGCATCATCCAATGCACGCATCCGCATAGACTTGATAATTCCTTGACCGTCGAAAGCCATGTCAACATCAAAAATACGGTCTGGCCCGTGAGCATCTCCGCCAATCATATTTTCAAGCCTATCCTCTATCAACCGCACAGGATAACCCAGTTTCATGGAGAGATACCCCACTAAAACTGAATGCTTTATACCGCGTTTGACCCCGTAGCTGCCTCCTACGTCAACATCATAATGAACGCGAACACTATTCGATGAAAGTTTTAGGGCATTACTAATTTGTTCCTGATACTTCGGCATTTGGATCGAAGCCCAGACATCGAGTAATTTTTCTGAAGAACTCCATTGAGCTACCACACCAAATGTCTCAATTGGCACCGTTGAATTACGGCTCCAGCGGGCTCTGTAACTAATAGCGTGATCAGCTGATTCAAAATCGTCATCAACAGGGCCCCATTCAAACTTACGCTGAAAAAAAATATTTCCACCGATCTCAGGATGTACCAACGGGGCTCCTGGCTTTATCGCTTCTTCTGGATCTACAACGAAATCCAATGCCTCATAATCCACATAAACTAGTTCCGCAGCATCTTCAGCAATATAACGACTATCGGCAACAACAGCGGCTACCCACTCCCCAGCATAGCGTGTTACCTTTGAGGCAAGTGGGTAACGGTGATAGTTCGGCAAATCTAGACCTGACATCAGTGAATTGGTTGCGTTTTCTAATTCTAGTCCTGTCAATACATAATGCACGCCATCAAGGGCAAGCGCCTCCGTAGCATCAATCGACTTGATCTCGGCTGAAGGGAACGGGCTCATTACCAATGCGACATGCTTCATACCATGGCATTTAATGTCGCCCACAAAACTTCCTTGTCCCGTAACAAAACGACGGTCTTCTTTTGTCCTCCGGGGTTTGCTCACGTAACGATACTCGGTCACGACGCCTCCTTAAGACGGCTTGCAGCAAGTGCAATTGCTTCGATAATTTGCCTGTAACCTGTGCACCTGCAGATATTACCTCCTATGGCCTCGACTATTTGCATCTCGCTGGGGCTAGGGTTTTCTTGGAGCAGAGAATGACCTGCTATAAGCATACCAGGAGTACAATATCCACATTGCATGGCGTGCGTTTCACAAAAACAATCTTGCAGTATGCTTAATGTGCCATCCGCTTCCGAAAGCCCCTCGACAGTGGTTACTTCGCAACCATCTGCTTGAACTGCATACATTAAACATGAGCGCACCGGAGCACCATCGTGAATGACCGAACACGCACCACAGACACCATGTTCGCACCCCGCATGGCTACCAGTCAAATCGAGCTCGTCACGAAGAAAGTCAAGAAGTGTCATACGAGGTGGAATTTGAGCGACTTGAGACATTCCATTTACCGTTACGTTTATCTTTTTTAAATACTGTTCACTCATTCCTTGCCTCATAAACCTCAGCCCTAGCCTCCTCCAATACCCTGCGAGTAATCCTCCCCGCAACACGTTTTCGATATTCGGCCGTAGCGTGAACATCGGTATCAGGGTCTAGTGCTTCCATTATCAAGCCGCATGCCTCATCTAAGGCAGCATCAGAAAGAGGTTTACCCACAAGTGCTTTTTCTACCGCATCGATCTTTACTGCAGCAGGGGCACAGCCCCCTACAGCAACGGCTGCACGAGTGCATTTGCCCCCAAAATCCGTTGCTAGCTGAGCCGCTACTGCAACGAGTGCATAATCGCTATTGCGAATACTCACCTCATGGAACCCACTCCCAACGACTTCCTCACTCCAAATCGGAAAGCGTACTTCAGTGAGACACTCTGTATCTTCTAGTGCTGTATCCATAGCAGAATAGAAAAAATCACCAGCACAAATTTGTCTTTCACCATCTTTTCTAAGTGCCACGATCTTTGCATCCAAACAACGAGCCACAATAGGTATTTCTGCCGACGGGTCTGCATTGGCTATACTCCCACCGACCGTTCCACGATTGCGGGTTTGGGTATGACCAACATGCTCCAACGCTTTTGCGAGGAGAGGCAATTTATTGATAATCTTCTCAGATGCCGCAGCCTCGGCTTGCCTGGTGCATGCCCTGATTGAGAGGCTTTCATTAGATGTCTGTATACCTGCTAAGGTTTGGATATGATTAATGTCTATTAATAATTCTGCTTTGACCAAACGCATTGCCATCATTGGAACCAAAGTTTGCCCACCAGCTATAATGCGACCTTCGTCACCTACACGGTCCAACGCTTCCAACACTGCTTCAAGTGTATCCGGCCTGATGTAATCAAACGCTGCAGCTTTCATTTGGTCAACCCTTGTCAATCGGAAGAAGACATTGACGTTTTGACTGCCCTGCGTCAATGCAAACATTTTCACAACTTACATAAATTGAGATTGAACCACCTTGGACGATATTGTACGAGTTTTTAGTCAAAAGCTCGAATTAATATCAGCGAATAGGGGGGCAATTTAAAATGAGTGCAAAACGTCAGTATCCCGACCTGCACGATCACATAGAGGCATTACGTTCGGCTGACCTTCTCATTGAAATTGATAGAGAAATTAATAAAGATACCGAAATGCATCCCTTAGTACGCTGGCAGTTTAGGGGAGGCATCAGCGATAAAGAGCGAAAAGCATGGCTGTTTACCAATGTTGTGGACAGTAAAGGCCGGAAATTTGATATTCCAGTTCTTGTTTGCGGCCTCGCAGGGAGCAGACAAATTTATAAAACTGGCATGGGTTGTGAGATCGATGAGATAGGGTCCACGTGGATTAATGCAATGAATAATCCAGTTCCGCCAATCACTCTAGAATCAAATGATGCGCCTTGCCACGAACAAGTATTTATTGGTGAACAACTTCTGGACGGCCATGGATTAGATTCCATACCGGTCCCAATATCAACCCCCGGTTGGGACAATGCCCCTTATATGTCTTCATCACACTTTATTACAAAAAGCCCCGTTGATGGGTCATACAACAATGGTAATTATCGCGCGCAACTTAAAGCACCAGACCGATTAGGTTTTAACCCCTCAATTGAGCATCATACAGGCGGGTATCTACATTGGCTCGAATGGAAAGAGCGTGGTGAGCCTATGCCTTGTGCCGTCGTTCTCGGCTGTCCGCCAATTGTGTCTTTTACCTCAGTACAAAAGCTGCCTCATGGACTTGATGAGCATCATGTCTCGGGTGGGCTGGTAAATGCACCATTACATATGGTGAAAGCAAAGACGATAGACCTAATTGTGCCAGCCGACGCTGAAGTTGTTGTAGAGGGCTTCATTAGTACCGAATGGCTTGAGCCGGAGGCTCCTTTTGGTGAGAGCCACGGACATGTCAATTTGCAGGAATACAATGGCTTTATGGATGTTACAGCAATTACACGTAAGAAAAATGCAGTGATTACTTCTTGGGTCAGCCAAGTAACACCAAGCGAATCAGCTACTATTAAACGGCCAGCGTACGAGGCAAAGCTATTAGGGCACCTACGAGACGCCGTAGGCATACAAGGTCTCATAAGGGTCTCAACGCACGAGCCTTTGACGTCTCTTCACAAGCTGATTTTGATAATAATGAAAAAGGGAGCAGCTCGAACGGAAGTTTGGCGAGCACTTTATGCTACTGCCGCACACCGAATGGCAGAAGGAAAATGGGTTGTCGCCATAGACGAGGACATCGACCCTGATGATGCAAATGCAATTTTTTGGGCTATGTCATATCGCTGCAAACCCCATCGAGACACTCATATGTTGCCCCACAAACACGAGGGCCATGGCCCTCGAAGTATGATTGACTCTGAGGATTCTGCTGTACTGATTGACGCCACTTTGAAAGAAGACTTGCCACCGGTTGCCCTGCCGAAACGTCAATACATGGAAAAAGCGGCAGAAATCTGGAATGAATTAGGTCTGCCCGAGATAAAACCAGAGCGTCCATGGTATGGCTATGACCTTGGCGAATGGAATGCCGAACTAGATATCATGGCACGTCGCGCTGTGCGGAGTGATTATTGGGAAACAGGCAAAATTATCGCAAAATATCGCCGCAATGATGTCGAAATGAATACTGAAGTGCGCACACTCAATATTGGTAATCCCGGTGTCGGAGATGAGGAGCCTAATGAAGAAATTAAATGGGACGGTATTCCAGAGTCCAACAAATAGGACGGATTTATGATAAAGCGCAATTACAGCGATTTTCAGGACCATTTATTAAGGTTAGAGAGTGCGGGCTTGCTGCGCAAAATAAGCCGGCCAATAAACAAAGATACGGAGCTGCACCCGTTAGTTCGCTGGCAATTTAGAGGAGGTATACCCGAATACGAGCGCAAAGCGTGGTTTTTCGAAAATGTTGTCGACAGTAAAGGTAGAAGATATCGCATGCCGGTTGTGGTGGGTGCTTTAGCGACTACGCCGGAAGTTTATCGAATCGGTATGGATGTCGAATTGGATTCGATAGGGAAACATTGGGAACAAGCCATTGCAAACCCGATACTTCCAATAGAAGTAAATGTTGCTCCATGTCAGGAAACTATCTGGAAAGGAGATGAACTTGTTGGGGAAGGAAAAGGGCTTGATGCACTTCCGATACCTATTTCGACGCCTGGTTATGACTGCGCACCATATTTCACCGCAACCAATTGTATAACTAAGGATCCAGAAACAGGAATTCAGAATATGGGCACCTATCGAGCTGGGTTAAAATCATCCAATCGACTTTGTGTTCGAATGGCCAGTCGGACTGGTGGCGCTGGTGGTTACGAACACTGGTGCAAATACAAAAAACTCGGTGAAAAAATGCCCTGTGCTTTTGTTATAGGTGCACCGCCACACGTGGCTTTTACTGGACCTCAAAAATTACCTAAAAATATGGATGAAATGGAGGTCGCCGGAGGTTTGGCCGGCGAACCTATGCATATTGTGAGATGCAAAACCATCGATCTTACGGTCCCTGCCGATTCTGAATTGGTTATAGAGGGATTTGTGGAGACCGACTACTTAGAACCAGAAGCGCCATTTGGTGAGAGCCATGGGCATATCGCGCTTGAAGAATTCAACATGCAGATGCACGTGACAGCAATCACTTCCAAGACGAAACCGGTTTTAGCCTCGATAATTAGCCAAGTAACTCCCAGTGAAAGTTCAGTAATAAAGAAGGTTGCCTATGAACCAATGTTTTTAGCTCACCTAAGAGATAATCTTGGCATACAAGGTATCCAAAGCGTTACACTTCACGAACCTTTGACGAATTTACGCAAAGTTGCTTTCATTCGAATGGCCCGCGAAGCAAAAACTACAGAGATTTGGCGAGCTCTTTATGGAATATCTAACTTCCGTGCCGATTGTGGAAAGTATGTGATAGCGGTTAGCGAAGATATAGATCCAATCAACGGTAATGAAATCTTGTGGTCAATCACTCAACGTGCAAATCCAATACAGGATATTCACATATTAAAACATCGAGCTGGAGGCCATGGACCGAAGGGTAATCGTAGCACCGATTCTACAATGCTAATTGATGCTACCATTAAATCAAAATCAGCCAATAGCGCAATTCCATGTCGACCATCCCTGAATATTAGGAAGGCTGGAAAAACAACAATTCTTTCGCATCTGCAAGATAATTTAGGCATTCAAGGTATCAAAAAAGTTGCTGTAGGAGGGCCAGAGCCTACCCCGCATTTTGTAATATTAACGATGGACCGCGGGTCTTTGCGCTCCGAGATATGGCGAGCTCTTAATGGAACCGCTAATTTCCGAAACACGAACATTAAGCTTGTTGTGGCAGTCGACGATGATATCGACCCTTGCAACCCTGATTCCATCTTTTGGGCATTTGCTTACCGGTGTAATCCAACGCTAGATTCCACTATTATAACATATGGAGACGTAAAACAGGCCTCAGGCGCTGAAATTTTCGAATTTTCTTCAGGCTCAAGCCTACTCATTGACGCGACCATGGAGGGAGAAGTTATGCCACCTTTAGCACTCCCCACGCGCCCATTTATGGAAAAAGCTGCGGAGATTTGGAAGGAACTAGAATTGCCTGCACTCAGTCCTGAAATGCCATGGTATGGACCCAATCTCGGTGACTGGAGTGACCGATGGGAACAAATGGCTCGGCGTGCTGTCGAAGGAGATTATGCGGAAAATGGAAGGCTTACCGCACAACAAACCGAGAGGGGACTAAAACCCGGAACACCACTTCGTCAAGTTCGTCCTGAAATCAATTAGATTGGACTTTCAAGGTTGGCTGAAAAATTTTAGGAACTGCAAGCACCAAAATCATATGATATCGAACATGAAAGCGTCACATTCTTGCAGGGAGGAAGGTAGAATGAACCAACGCAATTACCCAGACTTGCACGAACACATCGAAACGCTTCGAGCGTCGAAGTTACTTATCGAAATTAACGATCCTATAAATAAAGACACAGAGATGCATCCGCTGGTACGTTGGCAATTTAGGGGTGGTATTGCTGAGGCGGATCGCAAGGCATTTCTTTTTACTAACATTATCGATAGCTTAGGACGAAAGTATGATCTCCCAGTGATTGTTGGAGCCCTGGCCACAAATCCAGAGATATACAGAATTGGATTAGGTTGTGAACTGGATGAAGTGGGTGAAACATGGGGACGAGCAATTTCCAATCCGGTGAAACCTCGTTTAATAGAAGATGCGCCTTGTCATGAAATTGTGTTGACCGGTAACGATCTACTTGGCAATGGCTGTGGCCTAGACGCACTGCCCATACCCATTTCAACGCCGGGATTTGACTGCGCCCCCTACCTGACCGCAACCAACTGCATAACAAAGGATCCCATAACCGGCACACAAAATATGGGCACCTATCGCGCAGGCCTGAAAGCTTCCGACCGACTTGCAGTCCGGATGGTCGTTAGGCCAGGCGGAGCAGAAGGATATGTCCATTGGAAAAAATGGAAAGAGCGAAAAGAACCAATGCCGTGCGCTATCGTTGTGGGGTGCCCACCCGCTGTCAATTTTATGTCACCACAAAAACTACAAATGGGCATTGATGAGGTAGATATTGCGGGAGGTCTCGTTGGAGAACCTATAAACATTACAAAATGTAAGACAATCGAATTAAACGTTCCTGCGGAGTCAGAATTAGTGGTTGAAGGGCTCATATCCACCGAGCACGTGGAACCAGAGGCACCTTTTGGCGAAAGCGCGGGCTATGTCGCGCTTGAAAGCTACAATATGACGATGCAAGTGACGGCAATTACTCGGCGCCGTAACGCTGTTATTCCATCAATTATTAGTCAGGTCACACCGAGTGAAAGCTCTGTGATAAAGCGTCTTGCCTATGAACCATTATTTCTTAATCATTTAAAAAATAATCTAGGAATTAATGGAGTTATTAATGTTTCACTTCACGAGCCATTAACCAATCTCCGGAAAATAGTGTTTATACAAATGGAGCGCGAAGCTCCCTCAACTGAGATTTGGCGAGCTCTTTATGGCTGTGCCGCGCTTCAAAGTGGTGTCGGAAAATTCATTATAGCTATCAATGATGATATTGACCCTGAGAACGGTGACGCGGTTTTTTGGGCAATGGGTTACCGCTGTAATCCTGCTATTGATTGTCATATTTTGGATAATCGCAGCCACGGACAGGGACCGCGCGTGCCACGATCGGTATCAGAGGACTCTGCTTTATTAATAGATGCTACCATGAAGGGGCCGTTACCTCCTTTAGCCCTACCAAAAAAAGAATATATGGAAAATGCCCTAGGTTTATGGGAAAGGCTAGGCTTGCCTTCACTAAAGCCGGAGAGCCCCTGGCACGGATACACGCTGGGTGATTGGAGCGATAATTGGGACCAAGCAGCTAAGCGAGCAGCTGATGGTCATTATCTCAAAAATGGTGAAATAACCAAACAGAGAATAACAACCAATTCTCTGCCAGAAACACCCATACGCGCTGACGAATTTGATTAAAATAATAAAAATGACAGAAAGATCGTTAACATGAAGAAACGCCCCTCAGAAATCCCCGTCAATTTGCCCGACAAAAAAATAGCCCCCCAATACGGTTCTGACATTATGGCAGATATGCTTGGAGAGATGGGTTTTGATTACGTTACGTTAACCCCTGGCTCAACCTTTCGTGGCCTCCATGATTCGTTAGTAAACTACAGCGGCAATAAAAAGCCAGAGATGATTCTTTGCCCGCATGAAGAAATTGCTGTTTCTATGGCACATGGCTACGCAAAGGTTACTAACAGGCCTGCTTGCGTAATACTGCACAACTTAGTGGGACTTCAACATGCCATTATGTCATTTTGGAATGCCTTTGCCGATCGAATTCCGATGATCGTTATTGGCGGCTCTGGGCCAATGGATCCGGCTGAAAGACGCTTTATTGACTGGCTCCATAGCGCGAATAATCAATCACAAATTATGCAACCATATACCAAATGGACCGACGAGCCTCCCACACAACAAGCAGTCCTCAATTCACTTGCAAAAGCCTATCGATTAGCTTGCGCAGCCCCAATGGGGCTAAGTTATTTGTCGCTAGATACCGGATTGCAAGAAGCGACGATCGATGAAGATCTCGAAATGCCTAACATGGCATTACCCCGCTACTCTGATATTCCTCCTATTGCAGCACCGGAAGGAAGTATACAAACAGCAGCCGACTTATTCATTCGAGCAAACAAACCCTTGGTATTGGGCGGACGCTGCGGTCGTTTACCCGGCACTACTGATGTTCTGAAAGAATTGGTAGAGCTCACAGGTTCCGCGTTTCAAGAAGGCAAAGATGTAGTCAATTTAGCCACCGATCATCCACAAAATATGACTGGCGGATTTGGTGCTAGTAAGGAGACTAAAGTTCGAAGTGAAGCGGATTTAATACTGGTCGTAGACAACCAAGATATTGCCGACATGCTTGGGAATTACGGTGCTGCTCGCGGGGGCGGTTACGGAGTGATGGTTACTGAAGCTGAAGGGCACAATAAAAAGATTATAGACCTATCGCTTAATGATTTTTCAATAGACAAGTGGGCTGCTATTGGAGGCGCCTTGCCTCCAGTTGATGTGCACTTATGCG
>MDTA01044508.1_pt1 | contig 10356 bp, 9 predicted proteins | sample 811151 | NCBI WGS metagenome assembly MDTA01 (sample SAMN05326648, study PRJNA326480) | marine metagenome | isolation source: seawater | place: Indian Ocean: South | collected 2010 | reverse complement strand
TGCATACCAGGCGTCGAATTCAGCCTCGGGCAATACCTCCACAACGATGGGCATGAATCCATGGTCTTTACCACACAGCTCCGTACACTGGCCTCGGTAAACGCCTGGCTCCGGTACAATAGTCCATAAGTCATTCACCACACCCGGTACCGCGTCGCGCTTAATACCGAAGTCTGGGACCCACCAAGCGTGTATTACATCTTCCGCAGTAATCAGGAACCGCACTTTGCGATTTGCTGGAATCTTTAACGGGCGATCAACTTCTAAGAGATACGTGTCGGTCTTTACCTGGCGGTTGTTGATTTGTGATCTAGGCGTCGCCAGATTCGAGAAAAAGGAAAATGTACGGTTGTAGTCTTCATCAAGGTACTTGTACTGCCACTTCCACTGATAACCGCGCACCTCAACGGTCATGTCTTCGCCCCCGGTGTCGTACATAGCGATCAACACCTGGGTCGACGGGATGGCCATCAAAACTAGAATGATGGTTGGCACGATGGTCCATGCAATCTCGAGTTTCGTGCTGTGATGAAATTGCGCGGCTTCTTGACCCCTTGACTTACGGTGAGCATAGACCGACCAGAATAGTACGCCAAAGACCACAACGCCGATTGCCACACATATACCAAAAATGAGCATGTGCAAGTCGTACACTTGGCGACTTATATCAGTAACCCCAGGGCGCAGGTTTAGCTCGTCAGCCTGCGCAATTAGGGTCCAGCTAATAAGCGCAATGCCGCTGGCAAACTGCAAAATTGTTTTTTTCATCCCGCTCTGTCTCTCTCTGTCTTGTGGCTTGATCGGTGGTTTTTCGCGACGCGCTTCGTCGGGTCGAATACGTGACCTCTAATTATCTTTCAAGCTGTTGTCGCATTTTTAACTCGCACGCCCTGGCTTTCGACAGCGGCAGTCACGCGCATTATCCTGCAAGAATGTCGGCACTTGTTACTGTTTTGCAGTTAGTCTGCTGATGCGGCGCGCTTACTTTATTTTGCAGTGGCTCATTTCAGCCATTACAACGCATCCGCATGCGTTCAGCACTTCGACGACCACGGTTAATCACCGCCTCTCCCTCTCTTTCGAAGTACTTGTCTTTAACGGTCAGCTATCCATTTCACGTCTTAAATTGACGATCCACTAAAGCCCGTGCTTGTAATCTGTGCGTCATTAGCTACGGCGCTTTATCTGACTCTTTCCGGACTCTCATCGTAACCGCACATGATGTTTGATGAGTTCAGGACAAGCCCTACCTACCATGGCTGGTCCGGCCGAAAAGTATAGCGACGAAAATATTTTCATCAATACGAAGATACCCTGACCTAAGAAATAGGCCGCTGGAAAAGCTCGCCATGTTTTAGACCGTTAGCGAATTCACTTTATCGCCCAAAATTGGTCTTAGGGTTTGTAGGAAGGCGGAGATGGATCAAGAATTTTGACGGGCTCTACGTCCACGGCTTGGGCCTTTGAGCGCTCGAAACGCGCTCGAGGCATTGGGGCGTTCCGAGTGCTTTTAGCCTGCAGAGTTTCGCTGAATCCGCAGGCAACGCAGTGACGTGTCTGCTCGTTGTCATCGACATCAACCTCCAACACCATACGATCCAAAGCTTGGCATTTAGGGCACACAGCACCCGCAATAAAGCGTCGGCGCGGTAATTCTGAGCTAGCCGTCATGTTGTGTGCGCTCCACCAGTAATTGATAAACCTGTTGTGTTTGTGGCTTGTCGCCTAACCAAATAGCAAAACTCAACGCCGCTTGCTCCACCAACATGCCAAGCCCATCAGCAACGGACGACGCACCCGCGTCGCGGGCCCATCGTGCAAAGCGCGCAGATGCCCCATAGCTTAAGTCGTAACAAAAGGTGTTACGCACGACTTCAGCGGGCAGCATGATTCGACCGTCATGCAAACCAAGTGAAGTAGAGTTGATGACAAGGTCAAAATCGCCAGAGCGTTCATTCAACTCGGTCAAGCTAAACGCGCTGATGTGGCATTGTGGATGCAGGTGTTGCGCGTCTCGCGCAAGGTTTTGCGCCTTGGTTAACGTTCGATTGGCTAACGCTAATGAGGCCGGACGACAGGCTAATATAGGGCCCAAGATACCTTGGGTCGCGCCCCCAGCTCCGAGAATCAGTATCTTTTTTCCACCAGGTTCGAAGCCATGTCGGTGTCTGAGGTCATTTACCAATCCCGCGCCGTCAGTGTTCCAAGCACCTATACCCTGGTCGGTCATTGCTAGGGTATTAGCTGCTGCAGCCTGGTGCGCGGACACATCGTGCCACCTTGCACATTCGTTAGCCTGAAGCTTAAACGGCAAAGTGACGTTTAACCCAACTCCGCCCGCGGCGAAAAATTCTCGCACGAACGGCTCGAAGGTGTCGCGCTGCAATAGCTGCCTTGCGTAGGTAATGTCATAGCCAAATTGTGCAGCAAAGTGCTGGTGGATAACCGGCGAGAGCGAATGCTCTACAGGATTCCCCAGCACCGCAAACTGTTTGCCCTCACTCACCGGCTGGCGTCTCAACACGGTGTTCGCGTAAGGCTGTGCCGTCTGCTTGCAATATTTTGCTGGGACCCGTCGCCCCTGCGGTCTGCCCTGGCAACACAAAGTCTAGCTCAGCACCAAATTGTTCCTGAGCGCCTGCATAATCTGATATTGGCTCTTCGCCGGCTCGATTCAACGAGGTGGAAACGATCGGGCCGCCGAACATCTTGGCAAGCTGCCGGGCTTGTTCATGATCAGGAACCCGACACGCCACCGTATTGCGGCCACCCGTAACTAGATTGTTATAACCCGGGTTCGGTAGAACCCAGGTCACGTGTCCTGGCCAACTGGATAGCACCCGGTGCTGAGTTAGGGCGTCCAATGGCGCCAAGGCAGCAGCGAATTCATCAGCGTGGGCAGCAATCAGCAAAAGCCCCTTATCCGCAGCGCGTTGCTTCAACGTTAAGATACGCTGCAGCGCTTCTTTATTGTTTGGATCAGCGGCTAGCCCCCAAACGCCCTCTGTCGCATGAGCAATGACCCCGCCCTGTGATAGCGCTCGCGCTGCGGTCTGCAACGGCTGCACTGTCCTAGCTCTTTAGCGAAGCCTGTACGGAGGCGTCCTGTGCAGCAACCTTGTCACGATTTGCCGCTCGGTCTGCGACAACGCGCTCGTGTAATTCTGCATCTGCTGTTGCCAGCACCTGAGCTGCAAGGTAACCAGCATTCTTCGCACCAGCCTTACCTACCGCAACTGTGGCAACTGGGATACCGCCGGGCATTTGCGCCGTTGACAAAAGGGCGTCAAAGCCCTGTAACGGACCACTGTCTATAGGAACACCAATGACTGGTCTTTGTGTATGCGCCGCAACAGCTCCCGCTAGGTGGGCCGCCATGCCCGCAGCGCATATAAATACTCGGCAACCTCTCGCTTCGGCGTCTGCTACATATTCTTGCGTGGCGGCGGGTGTTCTATGCGCGCTCGTTACTTTCACTTCGAACTTAACTTCAAGCGCGTCTAAGACATCGGTTGTCGCCTGCATGGTCGGCCAATCAGATTCAGAGCCCATTAATATTGCCACCCAAGACATCTTTTCTACCTCAAATTTAGGAAGCGCGAATATACCCGTCACCACCCTGTCTCACAAATCCTGCGAGCTCTAATTCAACCAACGCCAAGCTGGTCGCGTGTGCGCTTTGGCGCACTCGGGTGGAAATTTCATCCAAATCTTGACCGTAGCCTGTTATATGTTCCAGCACCTGCGCGGCAACGTCAGACAAATCGCTCGGCAAAGGTGTTTCTTGCTGCCCAGGTGCAAAGTCGGCATGCACTTGATCAAGCCCGGGCATATCCGCCAGCACATCTTCCACACTCAACACTAATCCTGCGCCCTGTTGAATGAGCCGGTGACAACCGCGACTAACCTCGCTGGTTACGGGGCCGGGCATAGCGAACACATCGCGCCCCTGTTCCAAAGCCATACGCGCGGTGATCAGTGAACCACTTTTTTCGCTTGCTTCAATAACAATGACAGCAGCGGATGCACCACTGATTAATCGATTGCGCTCTGGAAAGTGATGGACCAACGGCGGGGTTTGCAAGGCGTACTCACTCACCAGCGCGCCTCCTTGATCAACCACCTGTTGCGCTAGGCGTTTGTTCGAACTCGGGTAGATGCGGTCAACGCCACACCCTAAAAATGCAACAGTGGTGCCGCCCTGCCCAAGGGCGCCAAGGTGTGCTGCGGTATCGATTCCTAAAGCCAAACCGCTGATCACGCAGACTTTGCGAACCGCCAAGTCCGCCGCCATTCTTTGCGCCATAAATTTGCCGTTAGTGGTACAGCGTCGAGCGCCAATAATTGCAATGCCAATTTCCGACAGGGCGCGGATTGACCCGCGATAAAACAGCAATAACGGCGGGTCGGGAATATGCCTTAGCAACGGCGGATATAAATTGTCTGTATAGCCGATGACACCGATATCTGAATCCTCTGCCGGCGCAGCGAATCCATCTTGCTTCATTGGCCGACGTTTTAAGTCTTCTGGTACCCGGCGCGCTATTAACTTGTCTTCGATATCCCCATTCTCTAACAGCCAACGAGAGAGGCGCTGCCGCGGCCAACGTTTTAGCAACTGCAGCAAGTGTTCCGTTTCAGGACTAATGATGGGAGTCGTTTCTGGATTCGACGGTGCAGACATGGAGTGGTTCACATATAGACGCATTGCTTGGGAGCCCAGTATTGACGGCACAGCTCGACAAGAAAATCCGCAAAAGGCTTAGGCATTCGTGCGCTTTTGACTTGATTTCACAACAATCCCTAACCTGCAGTGAGCGCCAACCGCCCATAAATGTTGCGAAAAACATCCTACCTTGACGCTATAATGCCGCGCCCGATCAAACGCATAAGCAGCATGGCACTACTCAACATATTGCATCATCCAGATCCCAGGCTACGCACTAAGGCGACGCCGGTTACGATCTTCGATGAATCATTGGCCAAGTTGGCCGATGATATGCTTGAAACTATGTATGCAGCGCCGGGCATTGGACTGGCAGCCACGCAAGTGAATGTGCACAAACGGCTTATCGTCGTAGATGTCTCAGAGGAACATGATTCACCCCACGTTCTGGTAAACCCGCAACTCGAACTGCTGAGCGGCAAGGTGACTACTGATGAAGGGTGTTTGTCTGTACCGGGCGTTTATGAAAAAGTCGATCGCGCTGAAGTGATAAATGTTACCGCCCGGGACATACACGGCGAATCATGCAACTTTACCGCCGATGGACTTCTGGCTATTTGTATTCAACACGAGTGCGACCATCTTGAAGGCAAATTGTTTGTTGACTATCTGTCCAGCCTCAAGCGCAACCGAATCAACAAAAAACTGCGCCAACTTGCTGAATCTGGCAGTTAACGCGTGACCAATCTACGTATCGGGTTCGCGGGTACTCCTGAGTTTGCTCGCAGCATTTTGCGGCAGCTGTGCGCGTCGGAATACACACCACAGATTGTTTTAACCCAGCCGGATCGCCCCAAAGGCCGCGGGCGATCACTACAGGCAAGCCCAGTAAAAGACTGCGCCCAAGACCAAGGGTTACCCATTTATCAACCCCAGAGCCTGCGCGCAGCGGAGTCGATTGTGCCTTTGATCGATCTCAACCTAGATGTGCTGATCGTCGCCGCCTACGGTCTGATATTGCCGAAACACGTGCTCGAACTTCCTCGGTTAGGCTGCATTAATGTCCATGCGTCCTTACTCCCTCGTTGGCGCGGAGCAGCACCTGTTGAACGCGCAATCATGGCGGGCGATGAGCAAACTGGGGTCTGCATCATGCAAATGGACGAGGGTCTCGATACAGGGCCCGTTTTGGCGCAAACCGTTGTACCCATAACGCCAGAAGATTCGGCACAGTCCTTAGAGCAATCACTGGCCGATAAGGGGGGGCGATTGCTGATCGAGACTTTGCGCAACCTACCCACTACGGCCAAGCCGCAGCCGACGGAGGGTGCGTGTTATGCGCCCAAGCTCACGGCAGCAGATCGGCAGGTCAATTGGCGGCGCGAAGCTGGGGAGTTGGCTTTACAGGTACGTGCTTTAGGTGACCGTGCGCCGGTACGCTGCGAAGTAAGCGGAGCGGTTATGCAAATTCTTCAAGCCACGGCCCGACGCCAAGATACCGACAACGCCGCCACCGCCCCAGGCACCATTATGGAATGCGCAAAAACCGGTATTGCCGTGCAATGCGGTAGTGGCGAGCTGCTCATTACTCGCCTCAAGCTCAACAAGGGCAAGGGGCTTGCTATGTATGCTGCCGACGCAATAAACGGTTACGGCGAGATACTGCGTCCCGGCGCGATCATCGATGGCTCTGGCACGGCGGCGACCCAGTCATAGATCGAATATGCCCACCGCACAGCAAAACCATAGAGCCGGCGATGCTCAAGTCATTGCCCAAGTATGCAGGGGTCTTGTACAAGTAGTTAATCGCAAACGGACACTCGATTGGTTACGCAGTCATCAAGATAAGTTGCTGGCCACACCATTGCATCAAGAGTTGTTGTACGGCACCACACGCCATTATTTTTCGTTAACCAAGCTCATCTCTGAGTACTTAGCAAAGCCGTTGCGCAGCAAAGATCAAGACCTATACGCCCTGCTGTTAGTGGGTGCTTACCAGCTGCGATTTTCCCGCAAACCTGATCACGCTATTGTCAATGGCGCCGTCAACACTTGTGCAGCCTTAGGAAAACCCTGGGCTCGAGGGCTCATTAACGGCGTGCTAAGAAAGGTTCAGCGCAATACGAATGCCATAGCAGACCAAGAGGACGGACGGTTGAATCATCCTGACTGGTTGGCACGCAAAATCACGGCTCAGTACCCAAACAACAGCTCGGACATTTTCACCGCCAATGATCAGCGCGGACCCATGGCACTGCGCGTTAATACAAGAAAAATTAACTTTCAAGATTACTGCCGAGTGCTGGATCAGCAGGGCATTCAATTTGCCTTGGGCGCGGCGACTAACTCTTTGGTTTTGGTAACACCGCAACCGGCTGCGAGCTTACCCCTTTGGCAAGACGGTTTTGTGGCGGTACAAGAACTCTCCGCGCAATTTCCTAGCGGGTTGCTACTACAGGCCCTTTCTCCGGACCTGCACAGCCCCGTCATATTTGATGCGTGCAGCGCTCCAGGTGGCAAACTCCTACAGCTGCACGAGGGTCTTTGTGGCCAATTTTCCACTCACCGATTGATTGGCAACGACAAGGTGCCCGAGCGTTTGGAAGAAACGAAAAAAATCGCTCAAAGACTTGGCCACAGCGATGACGCCCGGTTGATTTTGCAATGCGCTGATGCCACCCATGCAGATGTCGTTGCCGAGCAAAGTTGCGATGCAATACTGCTTGATGCTCCGTGCTCAGGCAGCGGTACCATTCGGCGTAACCCGGACATTAGGATTTTGCTTCAGCCTGAGCACCTCGATGACCACCAGGCGACACAGCTGCAACTGCTGCACAACCTGTGGCGTGGGCTTAAACAGGGGGGTACCCTGTTGTACTCGACTTGCTCTCTATTTGACGAAGAAAACGATCAAGTGATTCAACAATTTGTAAGCGCACAGCCCGACACCATTGTCGCCTCAGTGCAACTTCCTTATGGCAAGGCCACACGTTTAGGGTGGCAAATGCTGCCAACCGAACCACTCACTGACGGCTTTTATTACGCAATGCTGCGCAAGGCTGTCCAGTAATGAAGATTTTGATTTTGGGCGCCGGCCAAGTCGGCGGCACTCTGGCAGAGAGCTTGGCCAAAGAGTCCTTTGATATCACCTTAGTCGATCGAGACGGCCCACATTTGCGCGAATTAGCCAGTCGGTTGGATATTCAAACGGTTGAGGGTGCGGCGTCGCATCCCGACGTACTGCGTCGTGCCGGAGCTGACGATGCCGACATCTTGGTCGCGGTAACGTCCAGTGACGAGGTGAACATTGTCGCATGCCAGGTGTGTTACTCAATGTTCCGCACGCCAACAAAGATTGCACGTATCCGCTCCGGCGCCTATCTCAGTCAAAATAATCTATTCGACAAACATCATGTACCGATTGATCGATTGATAAACCCTGAGCAAGTGGTGACGGACCAGATTACTGAGTTGCTGTCTCATCCCGGTGCTTTGGAAGTGCTGGACTTCGCAGAGGGACGGGTGCAGTTAGTCGCAATGCGCGCTTATCTGGGGGGGCCATTGGTTGGACAGGCGTTACGCTTTTTGAGTGAGCACATGCCCAACATCGACACTCGTGTTGCCGCCATCTTTCGCCGCGGCCAACCAATCATTCCCACCGGCGATACGGTGATCGAGACGGATGACGAAGTATTTTTTATTGCGGCAAGAGAGCACATCACAGCGGTTATGGGGGAGCTGCGGAAAGCTGAAAAACCGTACCGGCGAGTCATTATCGCCGGTGGTGGCAATATAGGTACGCGACTGGCTAATGACACCGAAGACAGTTACGACGTAAGGATTATGGAGGTAAACCCCGAGCGTGCTCAGAATTTGGCCGATCAGCTCAATCAGGCCGTCGTCATTCAGGGCAGCGCTACTGACCGCGATCTTTTATTAGAAGAGAACATTGATCAATGTGATGCGTTCTGCGCAGTCACAGACGACGATGAGATTAACGTCATGTCGTCATTGATGGCTAAACGCCTGGGGGCGCGCCAAGTGGTGACGTTGATCGGCAAGCCCGCCTACGTTGATCTTGTGCAGGGCAGTGAGATCGATGTGGCAATCTCACCCCAACAGGCCACGATCGGTACGTTGTTGTCCTATGTGCGGCGGGCTGATGTAGCCAAAGTGCACAGTCTGCGCCGCGGTGCAGCTGAAGCGATGGAGGCAATTGCTCATGGCGACAGAAGCAGCTCCAAAGTGGTAGGTAGACGTATCAGCGAAATCAAACTGCCCGCTGGCGTAACTATTGGCGCGATTGTTCGCGACGACGAAGTTCTCATCGCCCATGACGATGTCATTGTCGCGTCCGACGACCACGTTATCCTGTTCTTGGTAGACAAGGGTCAGGTGGGGGCCGTCGAGCGTCTATTTCAGGTCGGGCTGACCTTCTTTTAAAGTCCCACCAAACCCGCCGTCATGCACCTAACAGTAATATTACGTATCACCGGCACCCTGCTCACCCTTTTTAGTTTCGCTTTCTTGTTACCGGTCATTGTGGGGTTGCTGTACGGAGAACCGACACTCAGTACCTTTTTCTCGGCCTTTGCTATCACTCTGTTGAGCGGTCTGGTCCTGTGGCTGCCGCTTCGCGGCAAGCGCGAACTCCGGGGTGGCGATGGCTTTTTGGTTACCGCATTGTTTTATCTGGGCTTAGGCATTTTTGGCGCCATACCCTTTTGGTTAGCTGACGCAACTGACTTGACCTTCACGGCCTCTGTCTTTGAATCAATTTCTGGGCTAACCACCACAGGCGCCACCACCATCGCCGGGCTCGACGATCTGCCCAAGTCGCTTTTGTTGTATCGGCAAATGCTCCAATGGATGGGTGGCATGGGTATTATCGTGTTAGCGGTGGCCATCTTCCCGATGCTCGGAATAGGCGGCATGCAGCTATACCGAACAGAGTCCGCAGGCCCGATAAAGGACAACAAGCTCACTCCCCGCATCACCGAAACAGCAAAAGCGCTCTGGTACATCTACATCGGCCTGACCGCTGCCTGTGCTTTCGCGTATTGGTTGGCCGGTATGGATGGCTTTGATGCTGTTAGCCATAGTTTTTCTACCGTCTCTATCGGCGGGTTTTCTACTCACGATGCGAGCCTGGGCTACTTCGATAGCGCTGCAATTGAAACCGTCGCCATCGTTTTCATGACGCTGTCTGGTATCAACTTCGCTTTGCACTTCCTAGTTTGGCGGCGCCGCAATCCCTTACACTACTTTCGAGATATGGAGGTGCGTGCTTACCTCCTGGTGCTACTCTTAGTCGCCATAGTCGTTTCTGCAATCCTCTGGTTGAATCCCAACAGCACCAGCCAACCGTTGCGAGACGGCTTATTCCAAGCAGTATCCATTACTACCACGACGGGCTTTACCACCGACAACTTTGCAGCATGGCCCTCTGTGGCGCCCATTATCCTATTGTTTGCTGCATTCGCTGGCGGCTGTGCGGGCTCAACCGCAGGCGGCATAAAAATAATTCGCGTGCTCATGATTTACCTACAGGGCATGCGCGAAGTTAAGCGACTCATTCACCCAAATGGCGTCTTCACCATCAAAATGGGCCGCAACGCTGTATCGGACAGACTAGTCGACGCAGTGTGGAGCTTTTTCAGCGTTTATGTGTTCTTTTTCCTGTTGTCCGT
>MDTA01185623.1_pt1 | contig 10357 bp, 10 predicted proteins | sample 811151 | NCBI WGS metagenome assembly MDTA01 (sample SAMN05326648, study PRJNA326480) | marine metagenome | isolation source: seawater | place: Indian Ocean: South | collected 2010 | reverse complement strand
TCCATCGTGTTTCTATATCAGACACTAAATTACCAGCCGTGAGATAACCAAATAAAAGAATCACTGATGCCATATAAGTTGGGAGCATTCGTCTAGAAATAACTGCGAGAGTAAATAATAAAGCACCAACCATAAATACATTTGGAAGAATCAGTATAATTAATGGTTCGATATATGACCATAACCTAAATGGACCAATTGCATCTTGATCTAAATAAGGCATTAAGAATCCAAAGAGCATCCCCAGCGTAAATCCAATTTGAATGATCATGGTGAGAACAAATGCACTAGAAAACCGTCCAAAATAATAATCCCATGGAGTTATAGGTTTCGTAAAAAATAATGGATGCGTATTAAATTCATAATCACGATAACCTGCATTTCCAAAAATTGCAGCAGCTATTAATACACCGATGATACAAAAAATATTTTGCATCATAGCAATCACAAGCGGAGCATTTAGGTGATTATTAGCATTACCAATAACGATACGGGCATTTGAAAAAGCACCTCCTAATACATTAACTATAAAAAATGCGATACCAAAAAAGATTAAGAAATAAACAATCACAGATGTTTTTTTCAAACCCATCTGGAGTTCAAATTTTAAAATATGTCTCCACATTCTATTCAACCCCTTGAATATCTAATCCACGAATTGTTGCGAAATATAAATCTTCTATTTCGGGATTTGTTTGTTCAAAATCTTCTAATCTTGATTCACTGAAAATTCTAACTTGAATCTTGCCTAAATAAAGTCGAGAAGAAATCACTTCATTCTCTTTTTCAATTTCTTTTAGTTTTGATTTTTCAATTAAACCTTTCCATACTTTCCCATCTAATCTTTTAATTAATTCAATTGGTTCGCCAACCATCCTCACTTCTCCATCTAAAATGATAGCCATGTTATTGCATAAATCACTTACGTCATCTACAATATGAGTAGAAAGAATCACTATTACATTTTCACCTATTTCACTTAACAAATTATGAAATCTATTTCTTTCCATAGGATCTAAACCCGCAGTGGGCTCGTCGACAATTATTAATTTTGGATCGCCGATAAGAGCTTGTGCAATACCAAAACGCTGTTTCATACCGCCTGAATATGTCCCTAATTTTCGATCCTTGGCTTCCCATAAATTGGTCTGCTGAAGCAGTGAACCCACAACTTCCTTTCTCTGTTTAGAATTAGTGATACCTTTCATCACTGCCATGTGATCTAATAAATCGGATGCTGATACTTTTGGATAAACACCAAATTCCTGTGGCAAATAACCTAATATTTCTCGTAGAGATTGCTTGTCCTTAGAAATATCAATGTCTCCAAATTGTATAGATCCATGGTCTGCATCCTGAAGAGCTGCAATTGTTCGCATAAGAGTTGATTTTCCAGCGCCATTTGGCCCTAAAAGTCCAAACATACCATTATCTATTTCTAGATTAATATTTTTTAAAGCTTGAACATTATTATTATATGTTTTTGAAATATTTTGAATAGTTAGTTTCATTTATATCCTTTATTATAATATTTGGAAATACGTAATTAATCTCTATCAGTTTTTTCATAATGTTCTGGGATAACAAAATATCCCGTATCCACTGGTTCTGCATATAATTCTAAAATCTCAAAACTTGCAGTCATTGAAGGATCTTTATCATCTTCAAAAATTAGAAAGTTTATTTTTACAGCTTGACCTGGGATAGGCTCCAATGATGTTAAAGTATCTAGTCCATTGATAAATAAATTAGAAGAAAATTCAAATTCATCTGACTTAATTATCTCTTTATTAGGATTAAACTTCCTTTTTATTTCAAACTCCAAAGAATCTGATAAAATCTTTAATGGTAATGTATCTACAAACCATTCTTCAAAGACCATTCGCTTTTCAGAAATGGATATAGTAGTGATCCATTTTTTTGTCTTAAATCCATAAAGGTATTCTATATTTTCCCCACCAGTCCTTGTACATTTTGGTGGTACCGATTCATCTTCATCATCCGATATAAAAGAAAAAGAAAATGTTTTATTATTATTTTCTCTACTTGTATCAGGTTCCAAAAAATAATCTTCAGGAGACTGAAGCCAATATTTTTCTTTATCTTTATCATACATTAAAATTTTTTCAGTGCCATCGATCATAATTTCACCAGTTTCTTCATTCATCATCCAACGTGCATAAAAACGCTCAGCTTCGGTTTTTTCTTCCCTTTTAAAAAAACCTGGTGCAACAATCTGATTAAATGTCATACTAAATGGACCAACCGCAGGAAAATCCATTTGAAATTTTCCTACCATTCGTACCTGCAGATTCTGAGAAAATATAATTGATATAAAAATATTTAATAAAATAAAGTTAATCTTCATCATTAATTATGTGAATATCCGATCGATTGTTTATAATATAGTTAATTAAAATTTTTACGAAAATACATTAACAAATTTTAAATTCAAGTTCGATATACCCCGGTATAGATGCTACAACCTCATCGCCTTTAATTAACTTGCCCACTCCTCCTGGTGTACCTGTAAAAATCAGATCTCCGAAATTAAGAGGAACTTCTTTTGTTAATTCGAACATAATCTCTTCAATATCCCATATCATATCTTTACAAATTCCTGACTGCTTGACTTCCCCATTTACAGATAATGATAATGACAAATCATCAAATACTTTACGATCTTTAATTGGAATAATATTTGAAACAGGTGCGCTTCCTATAAAACATTTTCCACGAAACCATGGTTTACCTTCTTTTTTTGCCTCACCTTGGATATCACGACGAGTAAGATCTACGCCTACACCAAACCCAAAAATAGATTTGCTTTCTCCAACTGCAATAACCAATTCAACTTCATAATTTAAATTATTTGTATCCTTTGGAAATATAATGGTTGATCCTGATGGTAATACAGTCCAATTAGGTTTTGAAAAAAAAAATGGAGGCGTTCGATCGTCAGCATCCATCTCTTCTGCATGAGCAATATAATTTCTTCCAACGCAATATACATTATTTACATGAAATTTATCTTCATATCCTTCTAAACATAAAATTGTATTGTCATAAGAAAATAAATCAGTCATTTCATAGTAATATTAATTAATTAGAATAATAAATATTTAATTATTTAGAAAATAAAAAGCCCTGAAAACAGGGCTTTTTATTTTTTACTTTATAGTTTATAATTTGTCTGCATTCTCTGTCAGATATTCAGCCACACCTTTTGCTGTATTTACCATACCAGAATCACCTTTTTGCCAACCTGCGGCACAAACTTGACCATTCTCCTCAAAAAATTGTAATGCTTCGACAATCCTAACAACTTCATCCATATTTCTTCCTAATGGCTCATCATTAATTACTTGATGACGTACAATACCTTTTTGGTCAATAACAAAAGTAGCACGCATTGCAGCACCGGCAGGATAATATGAATCACCACCATTAGACTCAATGCCGTATGCCTGAGCGATAGAATGATCCATATCAGCCGCAAGTGTATACCCTAATTGTCCCACACCTCCATTATTAATATCCGTATTTCTCCAAGCATAGTGAGTATGATGTGAATCTATTGAAACTCCAACAACTTCAACTCCTAATTCAGTTAACTTATCCATGCGGTGATCCATCGCAATTAATTCAGAAGGACATACAAAAGTAAAATCCAATGGGTAAAAGAACACCACTGCGTATTTCCCATTTCTTGCATTATCAAAATTATAATCGCCAACAATTGTATCATCAGCTAAAACAGCTTGTGTCGTAAAATCCGGTGCGGACTTTCCTACTAGTACACTCATTTTTTCTCCATTAAGGTTTATTTTTATTATAAATAGTCAATATATTCAACTTTATAGGCATTGAATTTATATTTTTTAACAGATTTAGAATCTAATTTAAAATTACTAGACTTATCTTGAGAAAGTATATTCTTAACAATAAATAATATTTATTCCAAAAGATAGATATTGATTAAAAAATAATTTCTCAAATATTTCTCTTTATTAGCTAAATCTCAAATCTCTATTTAAAACTTAGCAAGAATTATAAATTGCTTCTAGTAATAAATGATCATAATAACATCCAAAAATTATTTATTATATACAAAAATAACGTAAGTAATTATTTAAATTTTATAAACAAGAATTACTAATAAAGGATGATTTTATGTTAAAACTAAATGATACAGCACCAGATTTCACTTTAAAAAATACAGCGAAAGAAGATGTCACTTTATCTGATTATAATAACCAGATTGTTATTTTAGCTTTTTACCCCGGAGCATTTACCGGAGTTTGTGATACAGAAATGTGTACTCTTCAAGATAATCTCAACGCATTTAATGAATTAAATGCGGTTGTCCTAGGAGTAAGTGTTGACTCTCCATGGGCAAATGGTGCTTTTTCTGAAAAATACAATCTAGGATTTGATCTTTTATCTGATTTTGATAGAAAAGTTATCAATGACTACAACGTTTTATTTACTGGATTAGGTGGCATGGATGGATATACATCAGCAAATAGAGCAGTTTTTATTATTAAGGATGGCTTAGTTAAATACAGATGGGATGCAGAACCAAATCCCGGAGTTGAGCCAGATTATAATGAAATAAAAAATGTACTAGATAATCTTTGATATAAAACTTCATAAGATTACATAAAATTAATTATTCTAAAAAAAATAGAAATTTATATTTATCGTAATCTACTATATTGATAAAGAAGCCTTATTAAACTAAGGCTTCTTTATTTTTTTAAATCTATAATACCTCTAAAAATTATTCCCGAAATAATTAATAAACCTCCAATCAATATATCTTTGGTCATTAATTCCCCTAAAAAAACATAGGCTAATAAAGGATTACAAATTGGCTCAATAACTGGATAAATAATCGCATCAATAGCAGATACATGCTTAATTGCTTTAGTATATAAAATATATGCAATCCCTAATTGAAATATGCCAAGATAAATGACCCTAACCCATGGAGTAAAATCAAAAGTGATATCTTGTAATATAAATGGTAGACATATCATAAAAGTAAGAATGTTACCTAGTATTACAGAATCAACTGGGCGGCCATTTTTCTGTTTACGTAAAAATAAAGTCGTTCCAGCAAATCCAAAACCTGCAACAAGAGCAAAAATATTACCAGAAAGATTTTTAAATGACAATTCATTAAAAAAACATAAAGCCAAACCACATAATACTATTGTAATAATCGTCCAATCAACTTTTGTTGATTTTTCTCCTAAGAATGAAAAACTAAAAATTGCAACGTAAATTGGCGCTGTATATTGAATCAAAATTACGTTAGCAGATGAAGTTAACTTATTGGCTAAAATAAAAGAAATAACCATTATAGTATAACATATTGCTCCACCAATAGTGTATTTACCAAAAGTTAGGTGTTTTGGCTTATCAAAAAGGATAATTACTAATGCACAAATACCGCTTCTTATTCCAGCAATAACCAACGGTGGCCAAACTATCATTTTTACCATAAATCCGCCAGTACTCCATAATATCCCTGCTGATATTAATAGTGTAATCGCCGAGGATTTTGTCAAATTAGATTTAGAATTATAATTATTTTCAAAAATTTTTAATCTTAATTCAATGTCGAAAAAAAAACCCTCCGCCAATTAGCGAAGGGTTTTTTTGGAATAAAAAAATTAAAAACCTTTTACTTTTGCAGACTTCTTATATATTTGAAAAACTACATGCCAACCTAAAGCAATCATAATCATTAAAACTAACCAATTTGTTGAATCTGTAATCCCAAATTGCCCTCCAGCAAAAGGAGTGGTGTGCTGATTCATCATTGTCCAGATTAATGGGAAACTCATATAGGTATTATGCTTAGATCTAAGTCCAGCAAGTCCTGCATCAGCAGGGTTTGGCGCTTCACCATTTTTTATAGCTGTAATAATACGCTGTTGTGCAGGCCAAATTCTGTACCAAACATTAAAGGCCATATTAGTTCCAAATAATGCCCCTAAATGAATATTAAAAGCTCGATAACTAAATCCAGCATAAAATTTCATAAGACATACAACACCCGCAATTAATAAAAAACTTACTATCGTAATGACTCTAACATTTTTTATAAGACCACTACTATATAAATAATCATATAAAAAAACTGAAAGAAAGGTTAAGAGTAACATACCATGAGCAAACCCAGTAACTTCAGTTCCAGATTCAAACATATTATTACCAACAGACTCACCCATCATCAGTGCTCCATCCCAGAATACAATATAAAGTAGTATTATACCTGTAACCCATGTCCATGCAGCACCCCATCTAAAAAAGTATAAAGCTCGTGGCATAAGTTCTGGTATAACTTTTTGCTTTGAATCTGCATCCATAGTTGCTGCTACATGAACATTGATCCAATTAAAAAAATATAGCAACCCGATCCAGGTAATACCTGCAATTATATGAAGCCACCTAAAAATTGGTTGAAGTACTTCCATTCTATTCTCCCTTAATATCTATTTTTTTAAAATTAATCAAATTATCCTTCACGTAAAATATAAGCTCCATAAACCCTATCAATAGCAACCATGAATGATGCGATTCGCATTGGAACATCTTTTTCTTTTTTGATTGAGTATACTTCTTCAAAAGCCTTAATCATTTTTTCATCTAGCTTTTTATTTACATCATCTTCAGTCCATTTAAATTGCTGTAAATTTTGAACCCACTCAAAATATGAAACAGTAACACCTCCAGCATTTGTAAGAATATCAGGTATAATACCAATTTTACGCTTCCATAATTCATCTGCGGCATCACCTGTAACTGGACCATTTGCAGCCTCTATTACAACCTTACAATTTAACGATGATACATTTGATTTATTTATAGCACTTCCTAATGCAGCCGGAATTAAAAAATCACAATCTAAGGCAAGAAGTTCTTCATTGGTAATACTACTACCTTGATCAAAACCTTTTATTGTTCTATTCTCATAATTATAATCAAATAATGATTTAATATCCAATCCATTAGGATCATATAAGCCACCAGTAACATCACTTACAGCAATAATTTTACAACCATATTCATTTAAAAATTTTGCAGCATAGGATCCTACATTTCCAAACCCTTGAATAACAACTTTGGCATCTTTCAAATTGATACCCCATTTTTCTGCAGTTTCTCGCGTTATAACAGCAGTTCCTCTTCCAGTAGCAGCTTCCCTACCTTCAGAACCGCCTAATTCTATGGGCTTACCAGTTACGATAGCAGGGGAATAACCATGTAATTGACTATATTCATCCATAAACCAACTCATAATTTGAGCATTTGTATTAACATCAGGTGCGGGAATATCAACATTTATACCAATAATTGGATCAATTGCACGAAAGAACCTTCGAGACATCCTTTCTAATTCTGTTTTACTATATTTTGTCGGATCAACCCCAATTCCACCTTTTCCTCCACCATAAGGAATATTTAATAGTGCTGTCTTCCATGTCATGAGAGTAGCAAGGGAACGTACTTCATCAATATCTACATGTTCATGATATCTAATACCGCCTTTGAATGGCCCTCTTGTATTATTGTGCTGGACTCTAAATCCCACGACACTCTCCAACTCACCATTGTCTCGTCTAAATGGAACTTCAACAGTTAATTCTCTATCTGGAAGTTCTAATGCTCTTGCAATATTTGGTTTTAAGCCTAGTTTTTGAACTGCACTTTTATAAGCATGAGAAGTTGGATCTGTACTTGAAGACATATTTACACCATATTTTTTTGTTAACAGTAATTAAATCTAATGTAATTTATTGAAACAAAAAACAATCCAAGTATATTCTAAATAATTATTTTTATTTAACAATTAATACTGGACAATCACAATTTTTCATTACTTTAAGAGGTTTGCTACCCCTAAAATACTTAGCAATTGGGGATTGAGTTGATGCACCCATAATAATAATATTATTATTACCTGCAATTTCAACAATTTTTTTTGAAGGCTCACCTTCATCATATAAATTTTTAGCTTCAATTCCACATCGACGCATAAACTTTTCCGCCTGCTCTGCAGCTAATTTAGAACTAGGCTTTAATTCTCCTTTATTACTAATAGTTAAGATATCTACACCTATATTAAAAGCTTGCGCAATACGGACAGTATACTTAACTGCTTTTCGAGTTTTTGGAGAATCATCTACAGCACATAATATTCTATATTTTTGATTTGAAGTAAAGTTTTTTACAACGAAAATTGAACTATCAATATATTGTACTAAATCATGAGCCATATCTCGCTTCCCACTACCACCAATTATAGTCACATTATAAAATTCTGATTGTACTTCATCTCGTAATTCCTCAATAATATCACCACTTCTTAATATTAAATTAACTTGATCTGACACGGTTCCTTTCAAAAATACTTCTGATCTACGACTATTTTTTTCTACTAAAGTATTCTTTGGAAACCCAGATTGAATCTGTTTTGGCTCAATAAATTTCTTTTTTGCTAAATAGGAGAATGCCCATTCTAATACATCAATACCAGGACGATCAAAGTCCCAAGATTCCATTCTTTCTTGTGTAAGACCTACTAGCTTAGATGAAAACTCACTAACTTTTTCACCAACATCAACTATAGTTGTTGATGCATTAAATGCTTTTGCTACTCTTATTCCAACCTGAAGTGTTGATTTTGAGTATTCTTTGCTTCCAATTGCAATTAAAATTTTCATGATAATAACGGCCAATAAATTCTAGAGACTAAGAATAATAAAATAAGTGATATAAAAAACATCTTTAAACCTGCTTTCAAATAATCACTTGAATTAATTAAACCACTTGAGTGTATAATCATACATGTAGGCGATGCTACAACTGTTAAATAAGCAAAGGCAGATGCAATAGAAGAAGATATTCCTAAAATTATTGGATTACCGCCCATATCTAAAACTATTGGCCCTAATACAGCAATCGTGGCAGCATTGCTTAAAAAATTTGTTAAAATAGCTGTAAGGAATACTGAAATAAACCATTGCATAAATCCAAGATTATTAATCAACAAACTCATAGTATTGATAGATTGATTAGCAACCCATTCTGCTGCACCAGTCTCTTTCATTTGAATACCCAAAGATATTGCAGCACCGAATAATAATATCACTCCCCAGTTTGTATTTCTATTTATATCTTGCCACTCAATAAGACCAAATGATAAATATAGAAAAACTCCTATCAAAGCTATGATACCTAACCCAAGATAAGAGCTTAAAAATACCCATCCAAGAAAAACTAAAATAAATATTGCAATTGCTAATATCTGATTCCCAGTTATTTCTCCCGATTTCGCCACTTTCACTTTTAATTTTCTAACTGCTGAATCTAAACTTAGTTGCTGTGGTTTAAATGTGTTCCAGAGCAAAAATACTGTAATTGGTATTTCTATTAAAAGCATAGGGTATGCATACTTTATCCAATCTAAATATGATATTTGTCCAAGACCAAACTCAGATATATACCCTATCATTATAACATTGCGACCTCCACCTGACGGAGTACCTATTGAACCCATAGCACATCCATAAGCTATGGAGAATAATAAAATTGTAGACAAATCTTTTACTTGTTTTTTATTTTGGCTGGTATTTTTTATTAACGTTAATGCTACAGGTAACATCATGGCGGCAACTGTATGTTCACCTATAAAAGATGATAAAATTGATGAGATTGCAACAAATCCAAATACAATACGCCATGTTTTATTTCCAGTTAATTTAATTATACCTAGTGCTAATCTTTTATCTAGGCCTTGACTAACGATAGCCACAGCCATCATTAATGATCCCATAATAAAAAATACCGCATCACTCATAAATGAAGAAGCAACTCCATTCGGTGTATCTACACCAAAAATTACTTCTAGTATTAAAATCAAAATTGCTACAGCTGGTAGTGGAATTACTTCACCTATAATTAAAATAAGAGCAATAATTACAATTATTAGCGTTCGATGTCCTTCCGGTGATAATGTATTTGGTGAAGGATAATAAAATAAAAATAGACTTATAGCAAACGCTGTAATTAACCAACGTCTTCTAGTAACCCAGTATAAGATGGATGCAATAGTGTGATGTGAAAATCCTAACATCTAGGATATTAATTGTTTAATAATTATTGAGCAGTACCTATGAATAAAAATATTTTTATAAATAAGCATTAATTATTAGTTATTTATTGGTCAAGTTTATCTAATCGGCGCTTGTGCCGCCCACCAGCAAATGGCTCATCTAACCATATATCAAGCACAGAAAAAATTTCATCATTAGACATAAATCGTGCACCGATAGATAAAATA
>MDTA01134800.1_pt1 | contig 10357 bp, 12 predicted proteins | sample 811151 | NCBI WGS metagenome assembly MDTA01 (sample SAMN05326648, study PRJNA326480) | marine metagenome | isolation source: seawater | place: Indian Ocean: South | collected 2010 | reverse complement strand
TAAGAATATTGAAAAAATTAGGCAATTAGCAATAATTGAAGAAGAAAAAAAAGTAAAACGACGAAATGTTTCTATTTTAATTCATAAGTAATCCTCTAATCTGAGTCATATGCATTCTGCATCATTCTTCTTAACTTTTCTTCAAAGTCTCCATCTCTAGTTTCATAATCGTTATTTATAAGATCTAGTTCTTGTTCGGTAATATCAGATGAACTATCACTATTAAATAAACTAGTAAAACCATCATATATTTTTTTTAGTAAATTAGTTCGTGAAAGTATAAATATAAAAATAACAGTTAATATAATTTTGTTAATAAATGATATTTTATGAATATATTCTTTTTTATTAGTTTTTCTCATAGATATATATATATATATATATAAAAAAATAAAATAAGATAAATATTTATTATTTTATTTATTTAGATTTTTTTTTACTACTTTTTTTGTTTTTTTGTTTATCTCTATTATTTTTAATTTCTCTGCGTTTTTCATTTTTATAATTAGATTTTCCTAAACAATAAATATCTACAAACTCATTTTGAGTTTTAAATAAAGATATTTTTTTACCGGGAGTACATGAAATTGATGTAACATCACCATTTTTATGAGTAATACAAATATGATTTTTATCTCTCATATCTGCACCTAATTTTACAGCTAGTTTTTTAAAATCATTTGGTGATACGCAGTCCATAATCATATCATAAGTTCGTAGTTTTTCAGGAGAAAATTTATTAATTTCGTTACTTAGGTCTCGCATTTATATATAAAAAATAAAAAATCAATTTTAAATAAATATCAATGTATTCTTCTTTAATCACAGATATAATTTGGTGCAATAAGATAGTCAATATTAATATTTTCATTTTTTAAATTTAAAATTAATGGTTTTTCATTATCTAATTTTAAATTCATATAATCAAATAAGTTTATTAATTTATTTTTAACAATAAATTTTAATTTATATGATAAACAAATTTTATAATCATTTGTTATATTGTTTATATAATATTGAATATCTCCATATTCATTATGACAACTAAAACACATATTTTTATTTGTAATCGTAAACATAATATCGTCATCAAATACATTTAAATCATTAGATATATTCATAAAATTTTTTGTTTCTAATCTAAAATCATTATTAATAACTAATTTATTAATATCAATAATATTATAGTTTTTACTATCAATCGTATTTATTCTAAATCTTTTATCAACATCATTACTATTATTCTGAATATTTTCAATAAATAAGTAATTATCTTCATAACGAAATAAAGTATCACTCCTTTTACTAAATAATTTACAAATTTTATTAATAAAGTCAATATCTAATTCTAAAGTTATAGTTTCTTCTACATTATATTTTTCAAAATATTTATTTTCTAGTTTTACATTTAAAATACAAATTTTAGCTATATCACTAGATTGAATATGAACTTCTTTAGGAGTAATTTTAAACATAAATGTATTACATTCTAGATTCTTCAATGTTTCAAAAACAGTGTATAAAATACTATCTTTTTTTGTTATAAATAGAACCATTATATAATTAATTTGATAAATCAATTTAAAAAAAAAAATATATATATATATATGGAATATATTAAAGACTTAGATAGTTATAAAAATGTAATTAATAAAAATAAAAATAAATCATTATTGTTTTTTTGTAGTTTAAGTTTTTGTGTTCCTTGTAAGGCAATTCAACCGTATTTTGAACAATTAATTTCAAATAATAAAAATAACGATTTAAAATTTTTTAAAATAATTATAGATGAGTTAGATAATGGTGATGAGGATGAAATTAAAAATCTTTTAAATTTAAATGGTAAAAAATTTCCATTTTTTATATTTATGAAAGATGATTGTATTATATATGAGCTAGATGGTAAGTCATATGAGGAACTACCACAAATTATTGATATGTTACAATAATTTCTAAGTAGAAATTATATATTTTTAAGTAGTTATATATATAATTTATTTAGATAAAATATACTAAGTATATAAATTATGAATTCTGAAAATATATCTAATTCTGTGGAAGTAAAAGAAAAAAAGAAACGTGGACGCAAACCTAAGCCCAAGCCATTAGAACCTATTGTAAAAGAGAAAAAGAAACGTGGAAGAAAGCCAAAAATAAAAATAGTAAATGAAAATGAGATTAAGAAGTTTGTATTGCCATCAAAGCGTGGACGCAAGCCTAAAGATAAAACTATAATACAAAATAAAGAATTAAATTTAGATAAAATATCGAATTGTATATTACATTTACCAATTCCATTATCAAAAATTGAGAGTTTGGATAATGATATAACAACTAAAATTAAGCCCTATGATCCATCTTTGATAGTAAATGATCATAATTTGGATAATGATAGTTGTTTTAGTAAGTGTATATATAGTGATATAGATAATAGTATTGATATTATTGATAATAATGATAATAATGATAATAATAGTAATATTGATGAGGAAATAAGTGAAAATGTAGATAGTATTGATAATGATATAAAGAATAATTATGTAAAGATGTATCAAGGTAATCATAATAGTAATATAAAGTGTAATTGGTGTTTACATGAATGTGAAAATAATAATATATTTAAATTGCCTTATATATTTAAAAATAATCATATTCATTATTATGGTAATTTTTGCTGTCCTGAGTGTGCTTGTGCATTTAATTTTAATGAATTAGATGATGAATATGTATGGGATAGATATTCATTATTAAATTACTTATATGGTGATGTAAAAGACAAAATTAATATTGCGCCATCTAGATTAGTTTTAGATATATTTGGTGGTCCTTTATCTATTACAGAATTTAGAAATCTTAATACTAATAAACAACATTTAAATATTATTATGCCGCCACAATATATTATATGTCCAAAATTAGAAGTGTCTACTAGTTCAAGTGACAATCGTGGATTTATTCCATTAAATATGAATCGTATAAACAAATATACAAATCAATTAAAATTACAAAGAAATAACAATATATCAAATACATTAGATAATTGTATGAATTTAAAATGTATATAAGTAATTATTGTTTTTTTTTTTTAAATTGATTACAAAATTATATATAGATATATAGATATGAATAGATTATCTAAAATGAGATTTACTAAAATTAAATCACCAAAAAAATATAATATAAATATTAAAACATTAGATGATATAAAAAAAAAATGTTGATAGTAATGATTTAAATTATAGTAATAATTTTTGGAAACAAGTGATTAATTTTAGATTACGTCAATAATATCAACTTGACTAATAAACATTCTTCTACAACAATATCTTTTAATACCTAATACATCAAGTAATTTACCATATTCTGTTTTTTGAACTTCATCTGATTCTATTGAGCTTGTAGATATAGTTTTTTCCATTGAATTAGGATCTGCATCTATTTCTTGTTTTTTTTCTAGATAATATTGATATTTATCAGCTATTAATTTATTACATGTAAAACATCTAATCGGAATAATCATTATAATATATAATATATAATATAAATCAATTTTAAATCTTTTTTTTATATTATTATATATATGAAACAAAGAGGTATATTTCCATCTCAAGATTATGTAGTTGTTGTTGGTGATATTCATGGTGACTTTATAAAATTATTATGTATTTTAGAACATGCTAAAATAATTGAGAAAAAAAAAACAAATATTTGTATTAACACAATTGATTATGATTGTGATAATTGGAATTGGATTGCTAAACCAGGAACTATGGTAGTTCAGGTAGGTGATATATTTGATGGTGGTGGTAGATCAACCGAATCTGATGATTTTGAAGATATGGAATTAGAAACTTATAATTTTTTAATTAAATTAAAAAAAAAAGCATTAAAACAACAAGGAGATGTTATTTTATTAATAGGTAATCATGAAATTATGAATTTTCAAGGTAATTATAGATATGTTACTAATAGTAGTATGGGTAGATGTTTAAGTGTAAATGGAGAAGAAATTGAATATAAATTAGAAAAAGAAAAAAAATGTAATCATCGAGATGATTTATTTAAACTTGGTGGTTATTTAGGTATTTCTATGGCTAAACATATGTATGGTATAGTGCAAATAGGTAAAAGTGTAATATGTCATGCTGGTCTAGATTATAATTTAGCTGTAAAATATAATTTTGATTTATCTTTAATGAATAAAATATTAAAAGCTTATTTATCAGGTAATTTAGAAAATGGTAATAATAAATTTAAAAAACAAGGAATGGAAGCATTTAATGATATTTATGGTGGTGAAGGATTAATATGGCATAGAGATATTGCCTATAATGAACCATCTAGCTGTAGTAATATGCAGAAAACATTAAATAATTTAAAACTATTAGATGATTTAGGAGCTGAAAGAATGATTGTTGGTCATACTATACAACCAAATGGTATAGCAGAAAAATGTGAAAATGAGAAAAAACAATTATGGGCTATTGATGTTGGTATGTCTGATGCATTTAGAGGACAAAAAAAAACAGTACAATATATTGTTATAAAAAATGATAGTAAACCTGAAATTAATGAATGTGTTATTTCAAATAAATGTAATTAAACTAAAAGATGATCTATTTTTTGTGATTTTTGATTAAAATTTATTACAATACCTTTTATTACCTTATTTTGATTATTTTCAATTAAATTAATATATTTTTTTGTTTGTGAAATTTCTTTTTGTGTAATTATTCTATCAAATGCTTTTAATTCTAAAATAAATATATTATTTTCAGTATGTAATACTATATCTGACTCCACATATCCTATATTTATATTTTTATAAGAAATTGGAATTATTTTTTTTGTTTCTATTATATCATATTTACTTAATTTATTTAAATCAATTAGCATCGCTTTATGATAAATATTTTCTATAAATCCAGCTCCTAATGTATTAAAAACATTATTTGCTATATATAATATTTCTTTAAAATCATTATTTTGATTATTTTCTTTCAAATCATTATTTTGATTATTTTCTTTCAAATCATTATTTTGATTATTTTCTTTCAAATCATTATTTTGATTATTTTCTTTTAAATCATTATGTATATCAGATATATCTATTGTATTCATTGAATAATGAAAAAAAAAAATCAATTTAAATAATCATAATAAATCATTTATTAACACATATAAAGGCATAATAGTCCAAAATATATTTATATACATAAATGGTCTTTTTAGTAGTAAATATCCTGTAGGAAAATCATTTGAATTAAAATTTACATTATTAACATTTTTAGTTTGTATTAAATAGTTACTGATATATAAAATACTATTCATTAATTGTGAACCCATACTTAAACCTATAGAAATAAGGTAATTATTTTGATTATTATTAATTTTACAATAAATAGAAGATATAGCATATATTCCACAAATAAAGGCGTGAGTTCCTTCAACAATTCTGCTCCAATCATTATTTGATAACATATATTCTCTATCAGCATATGCTCCATATTCAGCATAAAATATAGTAGCTAGTTTAGATGGAATTATAAATGAAATATCATATTGATTAGTCCATACGTGTTGTTTTTTATAAATTAACTGTTTTGCTAAATTAGATATTTTTTTAAAATGAATTATATAACTAATTTCCCAAATAAATGTTAGAATAGTAAAAAGTAACCAATAATAACTGATAATATTAATATTTTTTAATGAAGTATACTCTAATCTTAACATACTGGAAAAATATATAAATACTAAGATTTCTAATAATGCTATACAAGTTCCAGAAAATAAATTATTTTTTTTTTCTAAATGCATTTAATTATATATATGTTGTTGTATTAATATCTATAAATTATTTAAATAGATATTTATAATAATCAGAATAAATATTTTTAATTAATTTATATTTATCGTTATTAAATATATTTTCAGTTATAGATAAGCCATTATTTATATAATAATTGTTAGTAAAAATAATAATTATATTTTTTTGATTAAAATAATCAATTGCTGATTGAATATTATAATATTTATTTTTATTGATAGATATAAATTGACATTTATTATTTTTATAATAAATAATCATAATTTGTTGATTATAGAAGTAATGTGTATTTTTTATATGAGAAATTTCAATATAATCAATATCTAAATAATCAATTATATTTCTAATTTCAAAAGTGTTATTAGTAGTATAAAATTTTATTTTATATAATGTAGAGTTTGTAAAAATTAATATTCTCTTTTTTAAAGCTTGATAATAATTAATTTCATCTAAAATAATAATATTTTCAATAGGTAATTGAACTAAATTAATACAATAATTTTTAATATTAATTATATTATCATTACTATCAATATTTTGATTATTAATATTATGTTTTTCAAAAATAATAGGTGTTTTAGTTTTTTTATCTGAAGATATAAAAGAATCAAAAACAGATGTATATAATATACTATTATGTGTAGATAATGTTTTCAAGTACAAATTAAGATAATTAGCCCTAGAAATCATTTCATTATTAGAATTAGAATTACTAAACCAATTATTATAATAAAAATCTAAATTAGTTTTTTTAGATAATTTTTTAAAATCTGAAAATCTTTTTGTAATTATTTTTTTTTGAATACCATCATTAATTTCAATATCATAACTCCAAAAATTTTGATTATCATCATAACATTTTTTAACATTTATTACTTGAATAGTTCTATTAATAAGATAATTATATAATCTAAAACTTTGAATAAATAAATAAATAAATATAAAATAATATGAAAAATAAATAAAAGCTAAAAAAGGAGTATGAACATAATAATCATTTATGAATATAAATTTAATAGTATTTTTATATTTGATGTATAGTGGTTTATTTTTAACTGATAAGAAATGCAAATAAAATAAAAATAATAATAAAAAAGATATATTAATAAATGAAAACGATACTGAATTATTTAATAAAAAATGTATAAAAACAATAAAATAGAAAATAAAAAAAATAAAAATTGATAAAGCTAGATTCTTATATAAAAAAATAGTATCATTTATCTCTTTATCCAACTTAGAAATTAATTCTATCATTATTTATATACAATATAAAATTTATTCTAATTCTGTTTCATATTCAGTTAGTTTATCAAAATACTCTTCTTTACTCTTTTCATGTAGTTCTTCATACTTTTGTTTTTTATCATTATTTAGTTTCTTCCAATTATGACCTAATTTTTTCTGAACAGCACCAAGATTAAACTTTTCACCAGTCTTTAGAGTTTTCTTTTCTTTATCGATTAGTTTTGGCCTTTCATCATCACAATAAAGCAGGAAAGCGGACTTTGGTCTCTTTGGTTTATTTGGATCTTTCTTAGCCTTCCAATCAGGCTTATCAAGAAGTTTAGATACTAGTTCATCTGACTTATCTTCATGTCCTAGTTCTTTACAAACACGTTCAATTAATCCTTTATGTGAATTAAAAAATACATCATTTACTGTGACAAGATTATTATAATATACTAGGTGACTCATTTATAATTATATATATAGTATTATCTATAAGTATGTTATATATATATATATTTAATTAATTAAATATATACTGGTTCTTTCATTTTGAATAACTTTTTATTGTATAAAATTAATGAATTATTTTGGTTATATAAATTAGTATTTTTTTTTTCAAGAATATTTATTGTATCATTATAGGCAATATTTTGGTTTGAAAGAAAATTAATAGTATTTTTAAAATATAAATTACAGTTTTGAATAATATTTATTTTATGATTTAATAATATGTTTTGATTTTCATAAATATTAGCTTTTTCTTTGATATTTAAATTATTATTTTTTAGTATAGTAATGTGTTCATTTAAAAAAATATTTTGATTTTCAAGAATATTTATTTTTTCTTTTAAATTAAAATGTATATCTTGTATTTTATAAGACTTATATAATAATTTTTCATATTTATTTTTTAAATTATGATAATCATAAAAAAGTTTATCATTATGATATAATATAGAATTTATATAATTTACAGTGTTAATATCAGAAATATTAATATTACATTCAATTGGAATAGCTATATTTGGATTATAAAAATGAATAGCATCTAATAAATTTTGTAAATCTGAACTCATAATATATTAATATATTTTAATAGTCAATAATTTTAAACTTAATCAATAAGATTTACATTAATATCTGGTAATATATATTCTTCACTATCTTCTTCTTGTTCATAATTATAAATAAAATTATCTAATACTGAATCACATATATCATCATCTAATTCTTCTTCATTTATAATTTTATTATTATTAGCAAAGAACTTAGCTTCATCAAATAATATATCAGAAATACCAGTACCACAATTTGATTCTTGACCAAATAATACATTAGCAGATACACCATTACATTCATCAATTTCTCCAAATATAGCAGATCTATATAATTGATCCGTCATTTCTTCAAATGATGCTTTAGCAATAGGACCATAATTACTTCTATTAATACCAAATCTATCAATACTCATTATACTACCACTAAAAGTCATAGTATCAACTAATACTTCGATATGTCTAGGATTAAGACTAGCAGCTGCAGAATTAATAACATCCATAAATTCTTCTATTAAAATATTTCTTGCTGCTTCAATACCTAATACATTTAAAACTTCATGAATATCATTTGAAATAGTATATTCTGTATCAATATTATCTAACGTTAATACATCAAGTAAATTAGTTCCAATTGAATCTAAAATTACTCTCTTCTTTGAATACACTTCACCTTCATCATTAATATATTTTTGAGAGACTTTTCTAATAGATGAACCACTAATATTATCAATTCCATTTAATTTTATATCTAAAATTTGTTTCTCCATTGCTTTTAGTAAATTAAAATCATCTTCATTAGGATCACCCTCATTTAATCTAATTCTTAATAGTAATCTATCACTAATAATATTATCATTTGATAATAAACAACTTATTATAGGATTTTCAGTATTTTCATTATAAACCTTTGAAATAATATTATTAATCATAGTAATATTAATATTTCTATCTAGTAACTTTCTTTTAGAAAATTCAATTAATAATATATAAGGACAAATATTATCAGAATTAATATTACATACTTCCGAACAATTATAATCTGATTCTTCCATAAAATTATTCCATAATATATTATTAGAAATTATATCTAAATTTTCATCATCATTAATAATACTAGATGTTTCAGTAATATCAGCATCAAAATAAATACTAGTTGATGTGACTAAATCCTTAACATGTGTTGTAATAATAGAATTTTTAATAGATTTAATCTTATGTAAATCATTTTCATCAATTTCTTTTAAATAAATAGATAATGAAGGATTTTTTACATTTTTAGATACACTTAGTAATTCTTTTAATCTAGGCACACCACGTGTTACATTAGACTTTGCAGCTACACCAGCAAAATGGAAGGTATTTAAAGTCATTTGAGTTGCAGGTTCACCAATACACTGAGCTGTTACTGTTCCTATCATTTCACCTGGTTCTGCAAAACCCTTATTAAATCTAAATAATATTTCTTTTATAATATTATCAAATGCAATTTTACTCAAATTATATTTAATATAAATACTATATGGATGAAGTTTAAATCTAATAATATTATGTAAAATATATGACGGATTATAAGAATCATCGATATCTTTTCTATTTATTTTAAGTTGTTCTATTAATTTATCAGTTTCTTCTAATAAATAATTAATAGGTATGTCACTTAACTGAATATTTTCAAATTTATTTGTATTATTTAAGATAATTCTATCGATTGATAATGATTGATAAATATCATTATTACTTCTATTAATAATATTATTAATAATATATCTTCTAAAATCTAAAATAATATTATAAATATTATCTAATTTATCATTAATATCTTTATCTTTTTTAATTTTATCAGATAAAATATATTTATTATAAACTTCCAGATTATTATACTTAAATTTCAAATCAGTTATTGATAAATCAATTAATTCATCAATATTTTGCTTTTCTAATTTAGATGAATCATATCCATCTTCACCATACAAAAATTGAATTATATCATCATTATGATTTCTTAGTGTTAAATCATAATTAATTTTGACATCTTCAAGTGCTTTAATAAGTTTTCTCTGAACATATCCTGTTTCTGATGTTTTTACAGCAGTATCAATAATACCTTCTCTTCCACCCATTGCATGAAAATAAAACTCATGTGGTTTTAATCCTCTATAAAAACTATTTTCTACAAATCCTCTACTTTCAGCATTATTATCAAATTGACTAAAATGAGGTAATGTTCTATTTTTAT
>MDTA01051034.1_pt1 | contig 10357 bp, 6 predicted proteins | sample 811151 | NCBI WGS metagenome assembly MDTA01 (sample SAMN05326648, study PRJNA326480) | marine metagenome | isolation source: seawater | place: Indian Ocean: South | collected 2010 | reverse complement strand
TTTATTGTGTCTATACTTACTCAAAAAACTATATCAAAAAAAATTGAACTTGAAGGTGTTGGTATACATACTGGTAAGAAAGTAAAACTAAAACTGATACCGGCGTTACCTAACACAGGAATAATTTTCAAAAGGACTGATTTAAATTTCAATAATATAGTGTTTCCAAATTATTCAAATGTTACTGATACAACATTATGTACAACAATCTCTAATGAGTATGGAGTTAAAGTTTCAACAATTGAGCATTTAATGGGCGCTTTGTATGGCATCGGTGTTGACAATTTGAATATAGAATTAGATTCACAGGAAGTTCCTATAATGGACGGTTCCGCAAAAGAGTTTGTTAATTCTATAAATAGAGTAGGTCTAAAATCAAGCGATCAAGCAATTAAAATTATAAAAGTAAATAAAAAAATTAGTATAAATGATTTTGAAAAAAATATTTCATTAGAACAATCAAATGTAACTGGAGATATAGAATTTGAAATTAAATATAATAATAAATTTATAAATACACAAAGAAATAAAGTTAATGTTTATGAGGATAGTTTAAATGATATATTTAATTCAAGGACTTTTTGTCTTTATGAAGATATTGAAAAGTTGAAAAAACTTAACCTTGGATTAGGTGGAAGTTTGGAGAATGCAGTAGTAGTTAAAAAAGATAAAGTTCTTAATGAAGGTGGACTAAGAAATAATTTAGAGTTTGTAAATCATAAAATTCTTGATTGTATGGGTGATCTATATTTGTCAGGATATAAAATAATTGGATCATTAAAATGTTCTCAAGGAGGACATAGTCTAACAAATAAACTATTAAAAAAACTTTTTAGTGATAAGACAAATTATTCTTTAATAGAGATTAAAGGAAAACAATTACCTCATACGTTTACTAATTATCAAAATTTAAAATCAATAGCTTAAAAGTTAGATTTTATAAATTTATCTGATAAAATATTTTCATGCCTGTAAAACGAAATATTTTTATTCTTATTTTTTTTCTTGTATTTTTTGGATGCTCTAAAAAAGAAACTAGCGTGACCACTCTAAAAGAAAAAAATCTAGAGTCACAAATGATAGAGGTTTATTACGATGCAATGAGAGAATTTGAGAGGGGAGATGTAATTTATGCTGGTAGGAAATTTAGTGAAGTTGAATTGTTGTACCCTCAATCTATTTGGGCACCAAAAGCAGTATTAATGTCGGCTTACGGTTATTTTTCTCAAGGTTATTATAATGATGCAATCAATGATATTGAACGTTTCTTAATTAAATATAAAAATCATCCTCAGACTGACTATGCTTACTATTTGTTAGCTTTATGTCATTATGATCAAATAGTTGATGAAAAAAAAGATTTGAAACAAATTTTAAGATCAAGGGACTATTTTGAAAGAATTGTTAGAGACTATCCTGATACAGAGTATGCCTATGACTCAAGATTCAAATTAGATCTAATTCGTGAAATTTTGGCTTCCAAGGAAATGTATTTGGCGAGATATTATGTTGAACGTGAAAAATGGATACCTGCTATTAATAGATTTAAAATAATAATCAAAGATTATGATAATACTATTTATGTTGAAGAAGCTTTGCATAGATTGGTAGAACTTCATTATAGGGTTGGGTTAATTGATGAAGCAGAAAAATACGCAGTCTTACTTGGATATAACTATAATTCAAGCGAATGGTATAAGGCTAGCTTTAAATTATTAAATAAAAAATATGATCTAAGTCAGAGAATAAACAAAAAGTCAGAGGATAATATACTAAAAAAATTTAAAAACCTTTTTAAATAAAAAACTTAATGAATAAGAATGAATTAAAAAAAAAATATAAAATTAAAATAAAAGATTACTTAAAATATAACAAATTCTACTTTGATAAAAGCAAACCTTTAATTACTGATGCAGAATATGATGAGTTAAAAAAAGAAATATTACTATTGGAAAAACAATATGATTTTTTAACTGACAAAGGTTCGCCTTCAAAAAATGTAGGTTTTACGCCATCCAAATCATTTGAAAAGTACGAGCACAAAATTCCAATGTTATCACTTTCAAATGCTTTTTATGAAGAAGACTTAAAAAATTTCGAAAAAAAAATTTTTAATTATTTGAACAGAAATATTAATTTTGAATATAGTGTAGAACCTAAAATTGATGGTATATCTGCCTCATTAACATATAAAAATAAAAAATTTATCAACGGTGTATCGAGAGGCGATGGAAAAATTGGAGAAGTAATTACAGAAAATCTTAAAACAATCAAAGATATACCGAAAGAAGTAAAATCATATGATTTTCCAGATGAAATAGAAATTAGAGGAGAAGTATTTATAAAGAAAAAAGATTTTTTAAAAATAAAAGATAAGTTTGCAAATCCTAGAAATGCTGCCTCTGGATCTTTAAGACAAAAAAATCCTGAAGAGACAAAAAAAATAGCTCTTAATTTTATTGCTTATACTTTTGGTTATATTTCTAATGACAATTTTAGATACCAGTCTGAATTTTTGAAGGCATTAGATAAATGGGGATTTAAAACTAATAAAGATAACAAAATATTAAATTCAATTAGTCAATTATCAAAATATCACAGTAGATTCGAGGAAATTAGATTTGACTTAGACTATGACATAGACGGGTTGGTTTATAAAGTAAATGACTTAAACTTACAAAAAAGATTAGGATTTACATCAAATGCACCTCGTTGGGCAATTGCACATAAATTTTCAGCTGATAGTGCTAGCACTCAAATTATTAAGATCGAAATTCAGGTTGGTAGAACAGGCGCCCTAACTCCCGTTGCAAAAGTTAAACCAGTTAATATTGGTGGAGTTGTGGTTTCAAACGCAACCCTTCATAATGAAGATGAAATAAAAAGAAAAGATATAAGAATTGGAGATTTTGTTAAAGTTGAGAGAGCTGGAGATGTGATACCTCATGTCATTGAAGTTGACAAAAAAAAAAGAACAAAAGATATAAAACAATTTAAATTTCCTACAAAATGTCCATCATGTGGATCTGATACAATTAAAGAGTTTAACATAACATCAAAAAAATATGATGCTGTAAGAAGATGTACAAATGATGGTTATGAATGTGAAAAAATAGCAATTGAGAAAATTAAACACTTTATTTCAAAAGAAGCACTGAATATTGAAGGCTTAGGTAAAAAAGTTGTAGAAAATTTTTGGGAATTAAATTTGATTAGAAAACCACAGGATATTTTTTCATTAAACTATGATTACATAATTAATTTAGATGGTTGGGGAAAAACATCAGTAAATAATTTAAAAAAATCTATTGAGAAATCTAAAACAGTTTCCCTGCAAAAATTTATATATTCTATTGGAATAAGACATATAGGTATTGAAAATGCAAAAATAATTAGTGACAATTTAAAAAATATATCAAATTTTATAAAAGTGATAAAGGCAAACGAATTTGATAAATTTTTAAATATCGATGGAATTGGGCAAACCCAGGTCAATTCTTTAAAAAATTTTTTTTCAAATAAATTAAATATTAAAATCGTAGTTGATTTAAATAATGAACTTAGAATTGAGAATAAAGGATTAAGTAAAAACGGAATTTTGAAAGATAAAAGTTTTTTATTTACTGGTAGACTTGAAGGAATTAGTAGAGCAGAAGCTAAGTCATTAGTAGAAAAAAATTCAGGTATTACGCTCAGTTCTGTAAATAAAAACCTAGATTTCCTAGTTATTGGAGAAAAACCAACAAAAAAAAAAATTGAACATGCAAAAAACCTAGGAATAAAAATTATATCTTTAGAAGATTTAAAAAAGTTAATAAATTAAATTTATTAACCATTTTTTTTCAACATTATTTAAGAATTTTGATATTTTAGCATAAACACTTAAGTGATAATCAAATAAATATTTTTTTTCTTTATCATTTAACATTTTAAAATTTATTAGATCAACATCGATAGGAGCAAAAGTTAAATTTTTAAATCTCATTTTTAATTTTTCCTTATGAACATAAATTAGATTTTCTATTCTTATTCCGTATTTGTTATACAAATAAAAACCCGGCTCATTACTTAATATCATTCCAGCTTTTAACTTTACTTTATTGTAGGTAGATATTGCTTGTGGACCCTCATGAACATTCAAAAAAAACCCAACACCATGACCAGTCCCATGTGAATAATTTAAGCCAACTTCTTTTAAGGATTTTCTTGCCAATTTGTCAACTAAGTGACCATTAAAATTTTTATTTAAATCACATGTAATTACAGAAATATGTCCTTTTAGAACTCTTGTAAAATTATTTTTAATAGTATTACTTACTTTGCCAGCGCAAATTGTTCTAGTTATATCTGTGGTACCCCATTTGTATTGTCCACCAGAATCAATTAGCAAAATATCATTTTTTTTAATTACTCTATTTGTTAAATTACTGGACTTATAATGTATAATTGCTCCATTTGGTCCAGATCCAGCTATAGTATCAAAACTTGGATATAAATAATTTTTGGATTTATTTCTAAACTTTTGTAATTTTGTTTCTACTTTTTTTTCAGAAATTTTTTTTCTATTATGTTTAAACCAATATAAAAACTTCGTAACTGCTACACCATCTTCAATATGTGCTTTAAGTGTATTTTTAATTTCTACTTTATTTTTAATTGATTTTAGGTCATAAATTGGATCGTTATCGTGGATAATTTTAAATTTACTATTTATTATTTGTTGTTCATAGATAGAACAAGTATTTTTATCAATACAAAAAGTTCCTTTTTTTAAATCAAAAATAGTTTCAAATAAGCTATTTTCTCTAAATAAAATTATATTTTTAAAATAGTTTTTTATAGATTTAGTTAATTTATTTGAATTAACAAATAAATATAATTTGCCTCTTTCAGGTATTATGATTTTACAGTTTATTAGTGGACTGTTAGGTAAATCTTTCCCCCTTATGTTTAAAAGCCAATTTACATTCTCGCTAGCACTTGAATATAAATAATTAATTTTATTTTTTTTCATATATTTTTTTACTTTATTAATTTTTGAAATTACATCTTCACCTGTAACAGAATTATTTAATCGATATATTTTATTTACTTGATCCAAAGTCTTATTATTAAAATTATATTTAACAGGAATAAGATTTGCATTTTCTTCAAAGTACAAATTAAGAATTTTTTTAGTAAATAATTTAGGGTCAAAACCAATTTTATAATTTTGAATATTTTTAATATTTTTAGGCCAAAAATATGGAATTTGACATATTTTAAAATTTTTTCCGGACTGTTTATTTGCTTGTAATGTATATCTTCCATCAACAAACAAATAATTTTTATCTTTCAAAATTAAAGCAAATCCTGCCGATCCTTTGAAATTTGTAACTTTAGCTAAATTGTTTATTTTTGAGTATTCAGTGAAAAAATTATCATTTTTAGGAATTATATAGCCATCCAAATTTTGATTATTAATAAATTTAATTATGGCTTTAATCATTTAAGTTTTTTTTGATATCTTAACCATCCTGGACTTCTAATCTCATTTTCAAAATCAATATCTTGGTTAAATTCAAAGTCATCTTGATGGTCTTCCCTGAAATTATTATTTTTTTTTATAAATTCGTCTGGTAATTCATCAACAAATCTTGATGCCATACTGTCAATCCAATCACCTTGGTAAAATCTATTCATTGAAAAAGAAATTTTTGCAATTTTTTTTGCTCTCGTAATACCCACATAAGCGAGCCTCCTTTCTTCCTCAAGTCCATTTTCACCTTTTTCTTCAATGCTTTTTTGATGTGGGAATAAACCCTCTTCCCAACCGGGAAGATAAACAATACTAAATTCCAATCCCTTTGATGCATGCAAGGTCATTAAATTAACTTTTTCGCTTTCCCAGTCCTGGTCCATAGATGTTGCTAATGCTACATGCTCAAGAAAACTATCAAGATTGTCAAAATCTTTCATGGCACTTAAAAGTTCTTTAATATTTTCAAGTCTATTCTCATTTTCTAGATCTTTCTTATTTTTCAACATTTCACTGTAACCAGATTCATCCAAAACAGTCTGTAAAAGTTTGTTATGATTAATTTTTTTTTTTAAATCATGTCTCCACTTCTCTAGTAAATTTAACAATAAATTTAAACTAATTTTGGTTTTAGGTTTTATTTTATTAAGTTCTAATAATTTTTTTGCTGCTACTTCTAAAGAGCAAGCGTTACTTTTCGCAAATTCAGCAATTACTTTAACAGTTGTATCTCCAATTGATCGTTTAGGAACATTTATAATTCTCTCAAATGAAAGATCGTCAGCTGGTTGATTAATAAACCTTAAGTAAGCAATGCAATCTTTAATCTCTGCTCTTTCATAGAATTTAATTCCACCAATTATTCTGTAAGGTATTCCGACTTTTAAAAATCTTTCCTCAAATTCTCTAGTTTGAAAAATAGCTCTAACTAAAATAGCAATTTCATTTAGAGAATTATTTTTTTTAAAATTTTCTATAGTAGAACTAATTTCAGTAGCTTCATCTTTAACATTTCTAAAACAATCCAATGTTACAAGCTCACCATTTTCCTGATTGGTATATAAAGTTTTTCCAACTCTATTTTCATTATTTTCAATTAATTTTGACGCAACATTTAAAATATTTTGTGTTGATCTATAATTTTTCTCTAATCTTATGATTTTAGTATTTTTATAAATTTTATCAAATTCAAGAAAATTTTTAATTTCAGCGCCTCTCCAACTATAAATTGATTGATCATCATCACCTACACAACAAAGATTCATATTAGTAAATGAAAGATATCTTAGCCATTCACTTTGTATAAAATTTGTATCTTGATATTCATCAACTAAAATATATTTAAATTTTTTTGAATAGATTGTTGCTATATCTTTATTATTTGTAAAAATTTTCACAGTGTGTAAAATTAGGTCACTAAAATCTGCAGAATTTAATGCAACAAGTTTTTGTTGATAAATTTTGTAAATACTTAAAAAATTTTTCTCAAGGGTCTCTTTTTTTTTTAATAATACATCTTCTGGATATAAACCTTTGTTTTTCCATTTATCTATGATAGCTAAAATATACTTAGGTGAAATTTTTTTAGTATCTATATTCTCTGATTTGCAGATATTTTTAATTAATCTCGATTGATCATCTTGGTCAATAATTGTAAAATTTGATTTTAGACCAACAGCTTCTGCATGTTTTCTTAAAATCTTTGCACTAATAGAGTGAAAAGTGCCTAACCATGGTAAGCCTGTTGCTTCTTTTCTTAAAAGTTTTGAAACTCGTATTTGCATTTCTTTTGCCGCTTTATTTGTAAAAGTGACTGCAAGTATCTGGCTTGAAAAAGCTTTATGTGTTTTAATTATGTGAGCGATTCTAGAGGTTAAAACTTTTGTTTTTCCAGATCCTGCTCCAGCAACAATAAGAACAGGACCATCGAGATGCAACACTGCTTCTTGTTGCTTTTCATTCAAATTTAACAAATAATCAGAATTTAACATAATTTATTGTATAAGCCTTATTATTTTAATGAATAAAATTAAGCAAAATAAAATAACTTTTAGATTAATTTTGGCCGCAATTGCTATATTTTTTTCATCAATAACTATTTTATCTTTACCAGTTTTATTTAAATATAAAAGCAAAGTTCCAATAGTAGAAAAAAATTTCTATAAAAATTTTAAAATTTATCTTAATTCCAATGGAAAAATTTCATATAAGCCATTTCCAAAACCACACCTATTAGTAGAAAATGCATCGCTTAATTTATCTAAATCACCAGATAATAGTGATTTTATTAAAACATCAAACCTAAAAATTTTTATTTCCCTCAGAGATTTATATTTAAGATCTTTTGATAATTTTGTTTCAGTCGAAATATCAGACACAAATTTGGATTTTAAAATTTCTGACATAAAAGAAATTAGAAAGCACTTGTATAAAAAAATTAATAAACCAATTCAATTCAATAATTGTATAGTTTTTATAAGGAATAAAAGTGGTGATGTAATTTTAATATCTCCAATAAAAAAAATTATTTACAAAATTAATAAAAAAAACAAAATTAAAAACCTTTTAATAAATGGAAAAGTATTTGGGCTAGATTATAAGTCTAATTGGAGAAGAAGTTATATTACTCCTGATTTAAGCTTTCATGATATCAATTTATTTAATCCAAATATTGAAATTAAAAATTTTCTGAAATTTGAAAATAATAATAAATTTAGTGGAAAATCTCAAATATCCTATGCACAAGACAAATTAGAGTACAATATTTTATTTGATAATGATAAAATTATTATCTCTTCTCCAAGTAAAGAAAAAATCAATTTTAATATGAATAGCAAAATGCAACTTAAGCCATTCTATTTTGAGGGCGAGCTAACAATAAAAAATAAAAAAGTTGAAAAAATCATTGATAATATTTTACTAAATTTATTATTATATGATGAAAGCTATTTAGGTAATTTCGATGGTTTATTTAAAATTAAATTTGATGATTTAAATAATAAGTTGATAAAATCAGGAGAAATTGACTTTATAGTAAATGAAAAAAAAATTATTGTAAAAGAAGCTAAATTTAAATTAGATAAAATTGGATATATTCATACTAATATGAGTTTTTTTGAAGATAAGGGAGATATTAAATTTAAATCAAAAAATATATTACATATTGAAAATCATATTGAATTCGCAAAAAGTTTTCAAGTGGGATCAAAGAAAATAAAAAATGTAAAACAAGTAAATTTTGATTTAATTAAAAACTATGGACAAACAGATTTTTTAATTAAAAATATAAAAATTAATAATGAAGAAAATCAAGATAAAGCTAATAAAATATTTATTGTAAAAAATATACAAAATTTGAGATCATATATAAGAGAAATTATTGATTAATGAGGCTTAATCATATTTAATGGGTTAATTAATTTTTCGTATTCTTTCTCACTTATTAAGCCCGAATTAATAGCTTCTTCCTTTAATTTTGTTCCGTTTTTGAGAGCTTTTTTTGCTATCTTTGCTGCATTATCATAACCTATTTTTGGTGCTAGAGCAGTCACTAGCATTAAAGAATTTTCTAGGTGTTCTTTGATTTTTTTTTTGTTTGCTTTAATTCCTTTCACACAATAAAGGCCAAAGTTTTTAACGCTATCAGACATAATATCTATTGATTGAAGTATATTGTAGGCAATTAAGGGTTTAAATACATTTAATTCAAAGTGTCCATGACTTCCTGCAATGGTTATGCCTGTATGATTTCCAATTACTTTAGCACAAACCATTGTTACAGCTTCACATTGAGTGGGATTCACTTTTCCAGGCATTATCGATGATCCTGGCTCATTTTCCGGCAAGTGTAATTCACCATAACCTGCTCTTGGTCCAGATCCCAAAAATCTTATGTCATTTGAAATTTTCATTAAAGCCACCGCACATGAATTTAATGAGCCTGAAAAATTTACTATAGCATCATGAGCCGCTAATTCAGAAAATTTGTTAGGAGCTGGTTTAAAATTTATCTTACAAAATTTTTTAATTTCTCTTACAATTTTTTTATCAAAATTTTTTTTTGAATTTATTCCTGTACCTACTGCAGTGCCACCTTGAGCTAAATAAAAAATATCTTTTAAACAATATTTTATTCTTTCTATACTTTTTTTGACTTGCTCATGATAACCAGAAAATTCTTGTCCAAGAGTTAATGGAGTCGCGTCCTGAAGATGTGTTCTACCAATTTTAACAATTTTCTTAAATTCTTTACTTTTTTTTTTCAAAATTAATTCTAATAGTTTTAAGCTAGGTAAGAGATTGTTTATAGTTTCTGTAGCAACAGATATATGCATGGCTGTGGGAAAAACATCGTTTGTTGACTGAGATTTATTAACATGATCATTTGGATGAACAGGATTCTTTGATCCTTTTTTTCCCTTTAAAATTTCTATAGCTCTATTCGCTATTACTTCATTTACGTTCATATTAGTTTGTGTTCCAGAGCCTGTTTGCCAAACTTTTAAAGGAAAATTATCAATCATTTTTCCTTTAATAACTTCGTCAGAAGCCTTTACAATTGCATTTGCAATTTTATTTGTGATTAATCTATCATTTCGATGAACGATAGCTGCACTTCTTTTTATAATTGCTATAGATTTTATTATTGATGATGGAACCAATATTTTACCAATATTGAAAAACTTTTTAGATCTTTGTGTAGAGGCGCCCCAATATTTATCGTCTGGCACATTTATGCCTCCAATACTATCGAACTCTTTTCTTGTTTTCATTTATTTGAATAAATAACTAAATAATTTATATACTAGTTTTTATTAATCTTACAGGAGTAAAATGACA
>MDTA01041395.1_pt1 | contig 10357 bp, 7 predicted proteins | sample 811151 | NCBI WGS metagenome assembly MDTA01 (sample SAMN05326648, study PRJNA326480) | marine metagenome | isolation source: seawater | place: Indian Ocean: South | collected 2010 | reverse complement strand
ATCGTCGTGATCGTCTTCATCATCTGAGTTGTCATCATGGTCATCGTCGTGATCGTCCTCCTCATCTGAGTGGTCATCATGGTCATCGTCGTGGTCATCATGGGCATCGTCGTGATCGTCGTGATCATCGTGGTCATCATGAGGCATTCCAAGGGCAGTACTCTCAAATGGGCCTTCGACAAGTAATTCACAGAGATCTGAAATCAATATCGATTCATAATCAAGTGTTACCTCTCCACTAGGCATTGTATGTGTCATTGTCGACAAAGGTGCGTCGTTGCCTAGAGTGGACAAAGCAGACTCTACCCAAGGCTCTAGGTTTACGCCATGGTAAAAGAATAAATCAGACTCTTGCAGTCTAATTAGATCACCAGCAGAAGGCTCGTAGTCGTGTACTGGGACATTGGAAGGACTGATTATCTCAACATCCATTGTATCTCCAGCCACAGCTGAAACCAACTCACCGACATGGTAAGTGGAAACCATTACCTTGCCGAGTACCTCATTCTCTGTCTCTTCTTGTTCTTCTTCATCCGCACTAAGGCACCCTGCTAGGCTTGACAATACCAGTACTAAACTTAGCATCAAGGCGCTATACGCATTACTCTTCATGTCCCCGCCGCATGCTAATAGATATTTAATCAAACCTAATAATTATGATTTTGCAAATTATTATTAGTGTGGTACTAATCGGCAATATATGAGCCAAATTATCTCATTCAGCGCAGACAAGGAATTTGCAGAAGTCTTTGATAATTTGATTAAACGGTCCGGGTATAAGAATCGCAGTCGGTTTATCCGGGACGCATCATTATACTTCGCTGAAATCCAACAGAAGGGCGATTTGATGAGCATGGATGGTGAAGTAATTGCCGAAGGTCACTTTGTCGTATACTATCAGCACGATCATGGTAAGAGCCAGAAGCTGCTAGATCTCCGCCATTCAGAACTAATCGAAGTAGCCTCATACAGTCACAGCAGCCTCAAGCACAGTCATGCGTGCGTGGATGTCGTCCAAGCCAAGGGCAAGGCTGTAAACCTTCGAAGTGTGATTGAGAATCTTCAGAACACCCCTAATGTCGACAAGGTAGAATTCATTTCTGCGCCCTTCCGAGAAAGCGGCTGTTGCTGAATGCCTCTGGCAGAGATAGAATCTGCGTCGCATTGAAGGGGCGACTCTATGGCCGATAGCCGTGGAAATACCCTCGCAACTCGAGTCGATGCTTGCCGGCTCCATGGGCCCAACCAAGCAGAAAGCAGCTAGACTAGTAGTCGACCTAGCCTCTACTGCGGGCGCTTCGGAGTTTATCGAAGTAGAGAACGCTCATGTCTCAGGAGTTAGCGTAATCACTGGAGGGCACGGCCTTCGAAGATTCTTGGCAGATCTGTCTGGCGACCCAGATGGAAAGGTAACCATCCCGACTACTCTGAATTCTGCAGGATGTGATCATGAGAAGATGGATGAGATGGGAATCGACCATCCTGACTTCCTTGAGCAACAATTTGAGATTGTGCATGCATATTCCGGGCTGGGAATAGAAGCTACACTCTCGTGCACGCCTTATGATAGAGGAGTCGACGATGACCAGGGAATCGGCTCTTGGGCTGAGTCCAACGCAGTCTGCTTCTCTAACTCCTATACCTCACTAATTACCAACAGAGAATCCGGCCTATCGGCCCTCGCAACCGCACTAACTGGATGGGCTCCAAAATGGGGACTACACCTAGGCGAGAATAGAGTCCCCAACATCCTTGTCAATGTCGAGTGTACTATGTCTGATCCAACTGACTGGAGTATCCTAGGAGATTGGATAGGCAAGCAGATTAGACCTGAATGGAGTCTTCCTTGGGGGCCGATGCCGCGAATCATCGGGCTGCCTGATTGGGCAAGCTTTGAGATGCGTAAGGCACTAACTGCTGCAGCGGCAAACTATGGGTCTCCTATGCTTTGGGCAGATGGTCATACTGCCGATGCTCCACATGTCGATGAGTATCAGGGCGAGTTGACTTTTACTGAGGAAGATTTGACTCAGCGCTATCGTGAATTGGCTCCGAGTGGTCAAGTGGACCTGGTCGTAATCGGGTGCCCGCAGGCAAGCGTCGGAGAAGCTCGATCTGTCGCCGCCGCGGCTAGGGCTAGAATGGAGCTGGGCGAGATTATCCCTAATCAGAGACTTTGGGTATTCATGAGTGCGCACAATCATGACTTGATATCCGCTGACGGTACACTGGATATTCTAGAGGAAGCCGGAGCCCTAGTTCTACGCGATACCTGCCCGGAAGTTACTCCTTACAACCGTGAGCGATACAATCACCTTCTTACTAACTCACTCAAGGCTGAGCATTATCTGACCAGTGGCCTCAACAGGATGCCGACAAGCGTGGCAAGCATCCAGGAATGCGTCGCTCACGCCTTTGACCCAACTCTTGCAGAAGGACAGAGGCCCGAACTGCACAAGACTGGAGCAAAGCCTATTCCATCATCGAAAGAATACAGAGAAGGAAAGTTTGAGACAACTGGATTAGGAATTCCGAGTCAGTCAGAGTGGAAGGTCACTGGTAAGGCCATGGTGACCGATGTCCCAATCACATATCTCGGCTATGTAAACCGCGATACAGGGGTCATCGAAGAACCAGGGCATCCGTTGGATGGCGAACCAGTCGGCGATACAGTCCTAATCTATCCGAAGGGGTCGGGCTCAACTGTTGCACCATTCGTACTGATGGGTCTTCTGTACACTGGAATGGGGCCTAAGGCGATAGTCAATCGTGATGTATGCCCTCTGACATTACCTGCAGCCTCCCTTCTAGGAGTTCCATATGCCCATGGTTTTGTCGAAGACCCAACCATGGAAGTCAACTCAGGCGATGAAGTAGAGATTAGTCTAGTGGACGGAGTAACCATTCTCAAGGTCCTCAATCGTGCATGACAGCATTGATGACTCCGACTCTTCGCAGTAACATACATGCCCGCGCGAGCAGAACCCGAGCCGTGCCGCGAACAAGACCTCGGATTATTCGAGATAGTGGTTAGAGACGGGGCAGCCAGAATTGGTCGTCTTCACACTCTACATGGCTCTTTGCAGACCCCAACTCTGCTACCGGTTATCAATCCAAATTTGAGAACTATAGAGCCCAGAGAGATGTGGGAAAAATACGGTGTTGATGCTCTGATTACCAACTCATATGTCATCTGGAAACATGACGACTTGAAGGAAAAGGCACTATCAGACGGAATTCATTCCCTACTTGATTATCCTGGAGTAGTAATGACCGACTCCGGTACTTTCCAGTCATATGTCTACGGGGATGTCGAGGTCGGAGTAGGCGAGATAGTAGACTTTCAGCGAGATATAGGTGTTGATATCGGGACTATGCTCGATGTCTTCGGGCGTCCAGACATGAGTCGAGAGGAGTTAGAAGACTGTGTGCAAGAAACTGCTAGCAGAGCCCCAGAATCCCTACAAGCAGCCGGAAAGAAGATGCTTCTCAATGGTCCAATTCAAGGAGGAACTCACCAAGATTTGAGGGCCGAAGCTGCGAGTCTAATGGGTTCGGCCAAAGGAGAGGGCAGAGGGTTCTGCGTACATCCTCTGGGAGGAATCGTCCCCCTAATGGAAAAGCAGAGGTACAGGGAGTTGTTTGAGGCTCTGATGGCTGCAAGATCAACAATACCTTCTGACAGGCCAATTCACATGTTCGGGTGCGGCCATCCGATGCTATTCCCAATGGCAATTGCTCTAGGAGCTGACTTATTCGACAGCGCGGCTTATGCTCTCTTTGCACGAGATGATCGACTTCTTTCTCCCGAGGGCACTGTCAAGTTGGAAGGCCTGACCGAATGGCCTGTATCTTCTGCTGCTCTTTTTGGTAGGACAACTGAAGAAGTCAGAGAGATGGACAAGGATGAGCGCTCAACCCTACTCGCACATCACAATCTCGAAGTGACTCAGACCGAACTCGCAAGATGCCGTGAAGCAGTAAGAGAAGGTAGAATCTGGCAATTGGCAGAAAGGCGAAGCCACGCTAACCCGCAGTTGAGGGAGGCTTTCCTCTGGGTATTGGACCAACTTGAGGAGATGCCCGATGAACCATCCGGCGAGACAGCTCTGCAGATGCTAGCATCAACAAATCCAGTCAGAATGGGTAGGGAAGATCTCAGTGAAGATGTTGGCTCACGCCCACACATTTTGCACCTACACGCTCTACTTTCGATGCGATGGAGAGTTCCTGGCTCTTGGTGGGATGGCAGTGAAGGTAAGCCGGAACGAGTTGTAATAATCGACTCCGTACCCCCGCCTTGGAGAATGTCGGCTCTAGGTGCAGCGGTCGAGGCACTACTTGAGAATCCTCGAAGCTTAGTGATGATACCAACTCCTCTTGGGCCGATTCCTTTCAGCATGGAGGATGTCTCTCCATGGTGTCATCTAGAATGTTCAGATGAGACTTGGCTGGAAGTATTTGATGACGAGGAGATTTGGGAAGGGCTTGAAGAGCTAGGACTAGAAGACATGCCACTAGTTAGGGCGTCACCAGTAGAGATTCCAGATGGCAAGAAGTCTTCTGAAATCAGACAATGGCTAGATCGATGCTCGATTGTTGACAAACTCTCGTTACTTTGTGCAGTACCTCCTATTGAGGCATGCAAACTAACTGGAGAAATGGAAGTACGCCGCTCCAATACTGATCGAATTGTCAATGTATTCGATAATCAGCAACATATACTCTCTCCGAGATTGAATGATGGAGGAATCAGCCTCGCTCTCGAAGGCGCATCCAGACTCAACTCCAATCCAAACCCTCCAGCGTTGTTCGGTGAACCGCTATCAGATCCAGACAATGATCACCCGGGGATTCCTAGGGTCAGACTTCTCGAAGATGCGATACCCTTCGTAGGTAAGGGGAGGAATGTGATGCATGGATACATCCGTGGTGCAGATCCTCACTTAATCCCCGGGCAACCTTGCCTGGTGGTGGACGATGCCGGAAACCTGGTTGCACACGGCTCAGCAATTACGACTCCAAGGGAGATGTCACAGTTATCGAAAGGAGTTGCAGTCCGAGTTCGGGAAGGGGCCCTCAGGGGCGACTGAACTGGCTCCCGACGGGGATTAATTCAAGTGACGAATCGCTGAGCCATATTCGACTCCGTAGGAGTCGAGGTGAACCATGGACTCTGCGAGCGGGCCGGAACCAGTCATCACATCTCGCAATCTTCGCAAGATGTACGGGCCACATTTGGCTCTAGACAATATCAATCTCGACATACCTCCAGGGGCAATAGGGATTCTAGGTCCAAACGGGGCTGGAAAATCTACCTTATTCAAGTGCCTCTTGGGCCTAATCACAACTACTTCCGGTGAAGGCACAGTCCTGGGTTATGACATCAGAACAGAGGGCGACAAGATCCGCTCAAAGATTGGATACATGCCCGAGTATGATGCATTAGACCCTGGTCTGACAGGAGTGGACCAAGTCAGATACTCGGGCGAGCTTCTCGGGATGAATCCTGCTCATGCCACTAGGAGGGCTCATGAGGTTCTGCAATATGTCGGACTCAAAGATCAGAGGTACAGAAAGATCGAGACATACAGTACCGGTATGAAGCAGGCCGCAAAACTCGCCTGTGCACTAGTGCATGACCCGGATCTTCTGATTTGTGACGAGCCTACCAATGGCCTTGATCAGAGAGCTAGGGAATTCATGCTCCAGACTCTCAAGAAGACAGTTTCTGAAGGCAATAGAACAGTTCTGATGAGCAGTCATGTAATGGATGATGTCCAAGATGTATGTGATAGGATTGTGATGATTCACCAAGGAAAAATCGTCGTACAGCGTAGGATTGACGATTTAGCAAACCAGGTCGAGAGGGAAATTGAGATCTCCGTCTGGGGAGGAGCTAGTAAGATGCAGGAAGAGCTTGAGTCGAGAGGCTTGGTGGTGCGCCGAATGGGCCGAGTCATGAGAGTAATCAGAGTAGATGACTCAACTACTACTGAAATCATCAATGCGGCCTCAACTGCCGAAGTACAAGTTCGTCAGATGCAGGAATACGACCCCGATTTGGAAGACATATTTCTCCTCATCATGGACAAACTCGGAGCAGAAGTCAAAGGCACTTCGGATTTGATGACTGAAGCCCATACAGGAGGTGAAGAAACTGCCTGAAGATCTCGATATTGAAGGTACAAGGACCCGAATGGAGGTCGCTTATGGGGCTGGCGATGGTGATGAAGATGCCAAGGCTATCGTGGCCAAATCAGAAGCCCACATAGGCACTCTTTTCGAGCAGACTTACCGTCCTTGGGATGGCGAACTTGGGCCTAGATGGGTCCGTAACTACGCAATATTCAGGCACCATGTTTACGGCTTGTTCAAGGGGACTGGTCACAGACACTATCACCCAATGGTCAGGCTGGCAATTTTCGTTATTCTGCTTTATTCTCTCTTACCCGTGCTAATGCTATTCCTAGCTTCTCTATCGAGTGACAGTTTCATGAATGATACATTTTCTAGATTATGGGGAATCAATCGCTACAACTTGTGGGGGCAGGTTCTGGGATATTTCCCTCGTAATCTTTGTTGTTGGCCCATGTTGACTGCTCTAGTAGTAGGGGGAATGATTTCTGATGATAGGAAGTTCGGGACCAGTGCCATTTACTTCTCACGACCAGTGACGAGAACAGACTACACTGTGATGAAATATGTGAGCGTAGCAGTAGTACTAGGCTTCGTAATTGTACTCTCATACTTTGTTTACTACACATCTGCAATCGTATTCAACGGAGAAGGATGGGCATATCTCGTTGACACCTTGCCCATGTTCCTTGGCGGATTAATCGCCGGAATACTAGTGGTAATCACCTATACCTCAATCGGATTGGCTCTATCTAGCATCAGCCAGAGCAGATTCTTTGCCGCTATAGCATTCCTTGGCGTAATCTATGGAACTAAACTCCTTGCCCTATTGATAGACTCTCAGTTCGACTCCTCTATTCTGTATGTTCTGAGCCCTTATGATTCACTTGCTCACATAGGCCAATGGTTACTCGGAATCGAACCTAATTACGATCACCCACTCGCCTTTTCTGTCGTCTCTATGTTGCTTTACAATGCAGCATCTGTCGGACTACTGACATACCGTGTTGGTTCTTTGGAGGTGACCAGGGAATGAGTCAGAAGACACCGGCCGTTGTAGTCGACCAAGTCTCAAAATGGTACGATCAGGTCATTGGAATCAATGATGTTTCTCTTGCAATTGACGGAGGAGTGACCGGAGTTCTAGGGCCTAATGGAGCCGGCAAATCGACACTGTTCAAACTCCTCATGGGCAGGATAAAACCGAGTCAGGGAAGCGTCCGACTTTTCGGGGAAGATCCTTGGGTCAATCCTTCTCCCTACCGTAGGATTGGCTATGTCAGCGAGTCCGAGAGGATGTATGACTGGATGACGGCCCTCGATTTCGTTTCTACTTTGGCCCGTCTTCATGGAATGACTCGCGAGGAAGCGATTGATAGAGCAGAGCATGTACTAGATTTCGTGGGCCTATCGGATGTAATGAACAAGGAGATAGGGAAATACAGCAAGGGAATGAGGCAACGCGTCAAGATTGCGCATGCCCTAGTTCATGATCCGGATCTGATTATCCTAGACGAACCTCTGCATGGCTGTGATCCAATTGCCAGAACTAGCATCATGAGCGTCATTAGAGAACTCGGCTCTCAAGGCAAGACCGTACTGGTTTCAAGTCACATACTCGAGGAGATTGAGAGAATTACAGAGCAAATCATCATCTTGAACGAAGGCAGATTACTAGCCCTAGGGAACTTGCATGCAATCAGAGGACTCCTAGACAAGCACCCTCATCGTATCCTTTTGACTTGCGAGAACCCTCGTGAACTGGCTCGCAAATTCATCGCCGAGAAACCAGTGTACGGGGTTCGGTTCCCCAACGAAGGACAGTTAGAGATTCAAACCAATGATTTGTCCGCTGCTCACGCCATCTTGCCTCGAGTTATTTCTGAATCAGGAGTGCCAGTCGAGGCAATCGATAACCCGGATGACAATTTAGAGGCGTTACTTGGATATCTGATTGGAGGAGCGTAGTATGGATGAGAAGGGCAAATCACTAGCCGAGTCAGTATGGACTCGAATGGATCGCAAGGCTGGAGCCATTACAGAGCTAACAATCAGGCAATTGAGGCACCGAGTCTCAACATGGGTAGTACTTTCAGTAGGGGCTTTAGTGATGATTCTTCTTTTGGCGTTCTACATTGATGGCATCAGAGAAGAGTTTGACCCGATTGACAACGACGGAGATTCAGCCGATTGGGATAATGATGGATACCCCGAAGGTCAAGAGTATAAGTATGGAACAAGTGATTGGAATGGAGATGAATATCCCGGTTCAGGCTACTATATCCGCACTGGAGAGATTGATTGGAATGACAACAACAGAATCCACTCCGGGAATCATACTTGGGAAGGAACTGGATTCCTTGATGCCGAGTGGATAGATGCCGAATATTCCGGTAGCAGATGGTCAGGTATTGTGGACTGGAATGATGTAGAAACTTGCCCCGAGGGTGAGCCTACGGAGGATTGGTGGATTGATTGGGGCTCCGCATGTCTGTATGACGATGGCTCGTATTTCGTGAGTGGAAAATTCAGAGCATCTGGAACTGTAAACGCCCCTGAGAATTATTACATCGAGTGGGGATACTATACTGCCGAGACCGACATCGAACCAGAGTCTGCTTCGATGTACATCGATGAGGACGGTATGCTTTGGGATGGCGAAGATCCATCCGAATTATATGTTGCAAGTGATTGTAGAGTTGGCACATACGACAGCCAAACAGTGTATTTCTGTAATGGATTTGAAGTTGATGATGACGGCGACTGCCTAGTCAATCCTAACGACGATAACAACAACGGAATTCCATGCGATGTCGTCTGGGTTCTTGATTCTGACAAGAATGAGATTGTGGATATTAGGCCCGATAACAATGTCAATGAGGATGCAGCTGAGAGCGAGTTTGAGGGCGAAATGGTCCATAGAACATTCATCATTGGAACAGGAAAGATGGCCTTCGTAATGATGCTTGGTATATTCATACCGCTTTTCTTAGCATTGGGCCTCATCAGGGACGAGACTGAGAATGGAACTCTTCACTATCTTCTTTCTAAGCCCATACACAGGGCGGAATTCATCCTCTATCGATTACTAGGGTATCTCCTGTTAGCTGGAACCTACATTCTGATACTTGTACTGTTTATGGCATTAGTTACTTCTCTGATTGCTCCTGGAGATAGCATAGTCAGACTGTCAGACTATCCAGTATGGCTTGGGGTCGGATTAGCCACCATATTGGTTCTGGCCGCGTATGGGGCACTGTACAATACAATCGGACTAATCGCGCCTAAGTACGGCGTATATTTCTGCATCATTCTTGGAATCTGGGAATTCATCATGGGGCTGTTTACTATGACTTTACCTTCTGCGACTGTGCCCATGCTTTCTGTATCTCATTGGGCTTTACAATTGATTGATTCAGTAGTCTTGATGGCTTGGCCAGACACTTTACAATATACTCAGATTTCTGACGCCTTCGGCGTTGAATCTGGCCTACCATTCTTCTGGCAACCTCCCGTACATACTCTCGGAACACAAAGCCCCGTTGTAGCACTGCTGGTCAGTTGCTCAGTCCTGGTGATGATCACCCTACTGATGATGGCCATTGGCCAGTCCAGTTTCAAGAATCGCGAAATTATGTGAGGAATCTAAATGGAGAAGATGGAAAAGTTCGTTGGAGACCTATCTTCTCTTTGGAGACTCGATGTGATGCCTCCAATCCCTCGACTATCTTGGTGGTGGTACTGGGCGATTATGTTCGTACCAGATCCCGACGATCCAAAGCGTTCACGTCAACTAATGATCCTCTGGTCTACTAAGGAAACTCCCGCGATTAGGGTCAATGGGTATTGGTGGAAGCCAGGATCAAGAATGTCTATCGACGAAAATGGAGGACATGTGATTCCTGGCATGGTCTGCGCTTGGTGGTATGATGGAAAGAAGATGTTTGAACCCCTAGTGATGAAGGAATGCAGAATGGCCTTAGTCGATGACAAACACCCACTTTGGCCATCAGATGGATCCGGTGAAGGAGCAGGCGCCATAGTACCGATTCTTGATGAGGACTTTTCATTAGGCATGAGGCCAGGAAACAAGGGCTTCTGGCTTAGTCTGACCAGCGATGAAGATGCTCGCACCCAGGGGGCACCAACTTCGTTTGAGGCTGAAATGACTCCTTGGTGGGGGCCACCTAGTACTCTGACCTACAGGAATAATGTGTAT
>MDTA01222925.1_pt1 | contig 10358 bp, 13 predicted proteins | sample 811151 | NCBI WGS metagenome assembly MDTA01 (sample SAMN05326648, study PRJNA326480) | marine metagenome | isolation source: seawater | place: Indian Ocean: South | collected 2010 | reverse complement strand
ATGCTTCTAAAACTCTTTCAGGGACTGGTGTTGGTCCAGGAATCATGAGTGATAATTTTTTTTGTATGGCCACTTTTTAATTCATAGGTCATTCTAAGAGTAGTTCTCATTTTGTATTTTTCAATTACTTGATTTGAAAAAAGGATTTTCTCTACCTTTGTGGGTTGTGGCTTCAGCTAAGGCCGCAGTAAAAAAGTTGCTTGATTTACCCTTCGATAATTACGAATTTATAAAAATACCAAATAATAATGATGTTAAAAAAGTAAAAGTTCATTCTGTTGCTTTCATAAAACAAAGTGACGCTGCACTGGCTATAACTTTTGCAGATTCAGGTTTAGATCTTGACATCACAAATAATTTAGAAATATGGGTTATCGCTTCATTTGTAGAAATTCAACACTCAGAGAAACATTCAAAAGAAAAAATAGAATTTGTTGCAGGGTATGGAGTTGGAATGTATGCCAATACGGAAAAGATATGTATTTCAGATTTTGCAAAAAAAATTATTGAAGAAAATGTGTTAGAAATTATCCCTCAAGGTTTAAAACTACGTTTAGAAATTATTTTCCCTAAAGGGAAATTTTTAGCAGAAAGAACAAGTAATAAAGCCTTTGGAATAGTTGAAGGATTATCTATTATTGGAACTACCGCTGAGACACATATAAGTGCATCTCCTGAGCAATTAAAATATGCAATGAATGAATTTAATAAAGCGATTTCAGAGTATGCTACCGATTCAATTACATTTGTAATTGGAGAAAATGGCTTGGATCTTGCCCAGAAAATTAATATACCTTTTCCAATTATTAAAGTAGGAAACTGGATTGGTCCTTTATTGGTACATGCAGCCACTCAAAAGGTAAAGAAAATTTTATTATTGGGTTATTATGGTAAATTGATAAAATTAGCCGGAGGTATTTTTCATACTCATAATCATTTAGCGGATGCACGCATTGAAATTCTTGTTTATTTAGCAGTAAAAGAAAAAATACCTTTAAAAATTATCAACTCATTTGTTAACAGCAAAACAATAGATGATGCCATAAAAATTGTAGAAGGATTCAATATCGACGTTGCGAAAAAGTTAATATCTGAAATTGCTAATCAGGTAGAAAAACGTTCTACAGAATATATTAAGAAATACATTGATAGTGATATAAAAGTAGGGGTAGTTTTGTTTGATAGGGAAAGAAAGATAAGATTAATCAGTCATAATTCACACAAATTGTTTGCAAAATTTTTTACTTTTAAATATTAAGTGAATTATAATTTATGGATAATTGATTAATTTTATATATGGTTAAAAGTTCAGATACAGAGGAGAGACATCCGTCTATTTTAATAATGGATTTTGGTTCGCAATATTCAGAATTAATTGCAAGGAGAATCAGAGAAGCTAATGTTTTTTCTTTAGTTATAAGTCACCTTACTTCTTGTGATGAAATAAAGAAGTTAAATCCGAAGGGCATTATTTTAAGTGGAGGGCCTAGTTCAGTTTATGAGAATCATGCTCCTTTTTGTGACGAACTAATTTTTAATTTGGGTATACCAATATTAGGTATTTGTTATGGAATGCAATTAATGGTAAGACAATTAGGAGGCAATGTTAATCCCGCTAAAAATAAAGCAGAATATGGTAGAGCTCCCTTATTCATTGATAATAATAGTAAGCTCTTAAATAAAGTTAAAGATAAATCAATAATGTGGATGAGTCATGGTGACTCAATTAATCAATTACCAAATAATTTTTTTCAGATTGCACATACAGATAATACTTCACATGCTGCAATAGCTAATGAAAAGCTAAATTTGTTCGGTGTCCAGTTTCATCCCGAGGTTGTTCATTCTGAATATGGATTGACCATTATTAAAAATTTTGTATATGAAATATGTAATTGTAAAGCTGATTGGAATGCACAAACTTTTATTGAGGAAGCCATCCCCATAATTCAAAATCAAGTTGGCAATAAAAAAGTTTTATTAGCTCTTTCAGGAGGGGTGGATTCATCAACTTTGGCGTTTTTATTACATCGAGCAATTGGAGATCAATTAGTTTGTATGTTCATTGATCAAGGGTTTATGAGAAAAGGTGAACCAGAGTTCTTAATGAGTTTTTTCGATGAGAAATTTCATATAAGAGTTGAGTATATTAATTCTCGGGAACGTTTTATTAATAAGCTCAAGGGAATCACTGACCCTGAACAAAAGAGAAAAATTATAGGTACGGAATTTATTAGAGTTTTTGAAGAGGAAAGTAAAAGATTAGGACCATTTGATTATTTGGCTCAAGGCACTCTCTATCCAGATGTTATTGAAAGTGCTGGAACAAATGTTGATCCAAAAACAGGAGAGAGGATTGCTGTAAAAATTAAAAGTCACCATAATGTTGGAGGTTTGCCAAAGGATTTGCAATTTAAATTAGTAGAACCATTACGTAAGCTATTTAAAGATGAGGTTCGACAAGTAGGAAAAAATTTGGGTCTGCCAGATGAAATAGTTAAAAGACATCCTTTCCCAGGTCCAGGTTTAGCTATAAGAATCTTAGGCGAAGTATCTAATGAGAAACTTAATTGTTTGCGTGATGCTGACTGGATAGTTAGAGATGAAATAAAAAAAGCAGGTCTTTATAATGAGATTTGGCAAGCTTTTGCAGTTCTTTTGCCAGTTAAAACAGTTGGAGTGATGGGAGATAAAAGAACTTATGCATGGCCGATCGTTTTGAGATGTGTTTCAAGTGAAGATGGGATGACAGCGGATTGGTCAAAAATTCCTAATGAAACCTTAGAAATAATTTCTAATAGGATTGTGAATGAAGTAGAACAAGTAAATAGAGTTGTATTTGACATAACAAGTAAACCTCCCGGCACAATAGAGTGGGAGTGAAGAATAGAGTATAAACCCAGTGATAGAATCAAAAACTTGGTTTCCCTCAGACTATAATTCTTATCTCTATAGAGAAATCGTAGAAAGTCTGTTTTCTTTAAACCTCATATTTTTTAGAATTTGCACAAAAACAATAAATAGTAAAGCATTTGTTCTTTGAAAAGAGTTGAATATGAGATTATCCTTATGGTCGGAAAACTTGCTATTTACAAAAGAATAGACGCACAAAAATCATTACCTATTGAAGATAGATTTTGGAATATCCATATTATTTTTTAAACTACAAAAGTAAGGAGAAGAAATTAACTATGAACAAATGAATATGATTGTTCTTATGGATGATGATATTGTATTTATTCAAGTGTCAGTTGCGACACAATTTATTTACTTTATTTTTTAAAATTTTGTTATTCAATAAAACATTAGAAAAAATCATATCTGTTGGATTAATAGTATTTTCAAGTCTTATTGGAATTAGAGTGGTTAATGAATATTTAAAATTTGATAATAGATCTAAATATAAATTTGATCGTTCTATCAGGGTACTTAATGATGGTTCAAAACTTCATGTCGCTCACCCACAAAACTACAATATAAATTCAACTGGTAAAGATACTGTTATTTTTGTTAGTGATAGTTTTGGAGAAGGCGCGAAATGCGGCAATTCCCATAATATTGCAGGTTGTCTCTCACGATTAAATCCAAATAAAAAGATTATAAATTTATCTTATGCAGGAACTTCACCCGCTTTTTATCTGAAGCAAATCAAAACATATATTGCTAACCAAAGAGATAATAAAAAAAATATTTCTGGTGAAACATTAATAGTTTCACTTTATTCAAATGATATTGTCTTAGATTTAGAATATTGTAATTTTTATAGTTCAAAAAGATCTAAATTTCAAGATTTAATGAATCAAAAAGAATTTAATAGAGTGAATGAAAATTGCGATTCACTCTTATCTCTTTCTAGAGAAGAATACAATGAAACCAAAAAATTTCAATTACCTTTTAGAAATCGCATTAGGAATATTACAGGAGGTTACTCTTATCTTTTAATTCGTGAATTGATTGCGCAATTGTCTCTTAGGGTGTTAAAAGATGTTGCAATTGGAAGAGCAGGTTATACACCTATTTGGAAAAATAATAATGCTGGAGAATTTATTTTGCTTGCTGAAGTTTTAAATGAGATGAAAAATATCTGTAAAGTTAATGATTGCAAATTATTAATTACAACTTTTCCAAATGTGGAGAATCTATCTCCTAATTCAAAAGTAAGATCTTCATTGCTAAGTTTTTCTAATTTCATGAAAAAAAAGTATAGTTTCATAATTCATGATGGATATGAACCTTTTATTTCTAGTAAAATTTTAAATGCAAGGTATTCACTAACAGATATTCATTCCAATTGCGAAGGTTATCAACTCTATGCAAATTGGTTAGTTGATTTAGAATATTAAATCATACTGAAAACCGACATTAAGAGGTGACTGCAATAGGGATATCACTTCGTCACGTCATGAAGTTGCAAAAAAGTATTCTCTAAAATTAGTTCATAAAATTATAATGACAAAGTATAAAGAATGGAAGTTATCGGTTTGTCACGAGAATTACCCTTGTGAGGAAGTCGATGATACTAGAGACTTTGAAGCATCAAGAGTGGGTATAACCATTGAGTGGAAGTGACTGAAAATTCGTTTACTTCATAAATAATTGAAATTTTTGGTTTTACGTAAGTTTTATGTGAAAATTTTGTTTTTATAAATCTAATAATATCAATGGGTTTTAAGGATAAAAATTGGGAGGCTTCTATAGAGTGGGAATAGAAAATAGAGTAAAAGTCTTGTTATAGAAACAAAAAGTACGTTTCCCTTAGATTAAAATTCTTTTCTCTATAGAGAAATCCTAAAGTTTTAAATTTCTCCACAATTTGTATTTCAGATACTAAATTTATTTATGCTTCTAGTAATGTGGTGGTTCTGATTCTTCTGGAGGGAAATATGTTTCCTCATTATTACCTTTTTTCTTCTTTCTAAAATATTCTTCGGATGGGTCTAATCCATCATTATCGTAATAACTTTTTTTCATTACTTTTCTAATACACTTTTTACTTTATCTGAGAATTTTTGTTTTTTATCAGTTCTTGTATTGACCTTCATCGTTGTATAAATTCTAGGAGCACCTTTCTCGTGAATTTTGTCATGGCATTTTCTAACACATTCAAATACCTTATCCCAATCACCTTCTATTGCAGTTCCATTCGCCCCTAATTCATAGTTCAGGCCTTCACTTTTTATAACTTCAATACATTCTTTTATATAAGGCGATAAAGAAGTTCCCACTCCGATCGGAACTAAGCATAAATCAATACTTACAAACATAATTTTTACTATTTTGATAAATCTACCTATTTACATAGTAAATGTTCATTATTAATAAAATTAATCCATAGTGCTATTTTTAAGATAAATTTTAGGGTGAAATGAAAGAATTTTATAGAGTAATGCTTGGAAGAAAAGTATATTTGTAAAAGAATGTTCAGATGAAGGATTTATTTTTGGTAACTTCGATATAGATCAAGATTTAACAAAATCTTTACCTCAAAACTAGAGATTTTAATAAGGAATTTATTCCGATTCAATAATTAAGACTTCATATAGATATATTTATTTTCCCTCGGTTTTTAATTTTATGAATCATTATTTATAAATGAACGATCCGATCTTATTTATTTCAATGATCCTAGGTTTAGGTGGGGTATTTGTTTTAATCAATTCATTTAGCGATGATGATGATAGTGATAATAATGATGGAATGGGAACATATATTTATAATTTTCAACCAGTCAAAGTAGGAAATAATTAAATATATAATATAAATATTAAAAATTTTTCATTTTTTAATTTTCAATATGATTTCACTAAATTCATATAATTTAATCTACTCTTTACTTATTTAATTTTTGAATGTTAATCGCAAAGTTTTATTTTCACTTGCTAATAATTTAAATAAACTACTTTGATTTTTAGATAATTTTTATTATTCAACTAGTTAATATTGATTCTGAAATATTTAATTATATTATTGATTGAGAAAGAATTCTTTAGTGTATTATTAAAAAAAAAAATTAAAATGAACTTAAAAAACAGAGGCTTTACTGTTGGCGATTTAATAATATTACTAGTCGTTATTTTATTTTCATTTTTTATAATAAATAAGATCAAAGACTCTAAGAATCAACAAATTAATAATCTTTATAAATTAGAAATTCAAAAAAATATTATTAAATAAATGTTTATTTAATTTAAGTATTTAATTCTTTCTGTTTTGTTTGTATTTGCGTGGAAATTACTAGAAAATGAATAAACTAATAAAATTGAGTAGATCAACCGTAGAAAGGTTTATTAGTTGTCCAAGATGTTGCGTCCTGGAGAAGATTTATGATATCCGTCCCCCTTCTTTACCATTTACCTTAAATTTAGCTGTTGATAATTTGTGTAAAAATGAGTTTGATTATTATAGAGAGCGTGAAGAACCTCACCCTTTATTTATTAAGAATAATATTGATGCCATTCCTTTTAAACATTTTGAAATGGATAATTGGAGAAACAATTATAAAGGAATTAGATATCAGTCAGTTAAATATCAATATGATTTCGGGGGAGCAGTAGATGATGTATGGCAAAAAAATAATGGTGAATTAATTATTGCAGACATTAAGGCAACTTCTAGGAATAATTTTAATTGGACTGATACTTGGAATAAATATGATTATCCTAAGTCTTATAAAAGGCAGCTAGAGATGTATCAGTGGCTTTTTAAAATGAAAGGTTTTAAAGTTTCAAATGAAGCATATATTATTTATTTTAATGGTAAAAAAAACGAGAAATTTTTTCAAAACACCCTGGAGTTCGATGCTCATTTTATTAAATTAAATTGTTCTACAGATTGGGTTGAACAAAAAATTTTAGAGACAGTAGAACTTCTTAGATCTGAAATCTTTCCAAGTCCATCCCATAAATGCGAAAATTGTAATTATTTAAAAAAACGTTGGAATTTATCTAAAAAGCTGAAAATTTAAATACTTTAATTTTATAGAAAAAAAATAAATGAAAGTTAAAATAAAAGTTATAAGGAATATATCTTTGCAAAATATAGCAATTTAAATAATATGATCATGGCACTACAGCAAGATATTATTAAAATAAATGGAAAAAAAATTGTTATAAATCCTTTTTTATATTCGAGAAAATTCGATGAACAAACAATGATATGGTTAAAAGAACCTGGTCAAATTTCTAAGTCAAGAATTTATTTAAGTAGAAGTAAATTTTATCCAGAGCTTAATTGGGAAATTTTGAGTTCAAATGAAAAGTTATTGAAAGAAACTACAATCGAATTATTTTTAAAAACTATCCAATTAATAAAGCATTTCAATCCAAATCTTAATGTTGATCAATTATTAGAGGTAGAAAAACAGTTAATATATTATAAAAAGATTTCTTTTGAGAAATGGTCAAGAAAATATTTTCTCAAAAAAGATAGATTATTTTTAAAAGAAAAAAGAAAATTTCATAGAGCTAATTTTATTTATAAATGGCAAAAATGGTTTTCTTATAAAGAAACACAGAACTTCCTTATTACTTTTTTGTTTACTATATTACTATCAGCTCTAATAGGATGGTTTGCTGGGATCTCAAAAAATAGTTGCAACCCTTATTTTGAAAACACTAGCAATAGTCAACTATAAAAATTATGTCTGATCTTTTCAATGATTTTAATAAAATTTTTAAAAAGGATTTAGTCCCCATAGTTATTAAATATCTTAAGGATCCAAATAATAAAATAACTGATAATTTAAATGATTTTCTTAATGATCCACAGATAGTATTAACTAAAATTTTTGAGAAATTATCTATAAATAAAGATTATGATAATAATCTTAGGAATTATGTAGATATTGAAAATGTAACTGATAACGATCCCTCCTTCGATGATGAATATGCTGATTTATTGAAACATTTAATCTCAATTGAAAAAAATATGATTCAGATTGAAAAGATATTAAAAGATAAAAATTGAAAAATATTAAGTTTAATAAGAAAGTCGTACAGCTAAATAATCAATATATAATCATTGTTTTTTTGAGTTCATTTGCTTTTTTATTAATATTTTTTAGATTATTTTTTTTGCAAGTAATCAATAATGAGAGTTTTAAAAAAATGTCAGAGCAGAACAGAATTAGAGTTATAGCTAAAGAACCTATAAGAGGAAAAATTTTAGATAAGAATGGAGAAGTACTGGCAACAAGTAAGATTAATTATTCTCTAATTATCAAACCTCAATTTGTTAATCAATCTATCTGGCAGAAATATAAATATAGTATTGCTAATTTGTTAAATATCCAGATAGAGCAACTAGATTCGAAGTATAAACTAGGTGTTATGAATAATAAATATTCAATTACTTTAGTTAATAATTTATCTATAGATCAGATTATAAAGTTTAAAGAGAATGAGGATAAATTTTTTGGGATTGAGATCCTCAGAAAAGTCAAACGAGATTATCCTTATAAAACTCTCGGTGCGCACGCTCTTGGTTATACTTCAGCAATTACAAATTCTGAATTTAAGATACTTTCCAAAAAAGGGTATAGATTAAATGATCTTATCGGAAGAACAGGCGTTGAGTCAGCTTATGAAAGATTTTTAAGAGGTGAATGGGGAGGTGAGATGATTGAAGTAAATGCTAATGGTACGGTTCAAAAGTCATTAGGGATTAAGCCTCCTAAGAAAGGGGAAGACGTTACTTTAACTATTGATCTTTCCTTACAAAAAATTGCTGAAAAAGTTTTACAAGATAAAAAAGGTGGAGCTGTTATAGTAATGGACCCGAGGGACGGTGCTATAAGAGCAATTGCTAGTAAACCAAATTTTGATTTAAATTTCTTCACTCAGGCTTTTAAGCCAGAGAAAAAATATAATGAACTATTCTTTTCTGATTCAAAGCCGCTATTTAATAGAGCATTAAATGCGTATGACCCAGGTAGTGTTTGGAAAATTGTGACTGCTTTGGCTGGAATGGAAAGTGGTAAGTTTCCTACCAATACAGAACTGCAGACTGCTCCATGTATTCTGTATGGCAGCCAATGTTTTAGGGAGCATAATGATGAAGGCTTCGGTTTAATTGGTTATGAAGATGCTTTAAGAGTATCAAGCAATACTTTTTTTTATCAGATTGGTTACGGAGTTGGAGTAGATGAGATTAATAAAATTTCTAAGATTTTAGGTTTTAATCAATTATCTGGGATTGAGATTGGTGATCAAGAAGATCGAGGTTTTGTTGCAAGTGGTGAGTGGGCAAAAAATGGACGAGGCTGGGGTAAACCTGGACAAACTCCATGGCTCCCTGAAGATATTGCGAGTATGTCTATTGGTCAATTTGTTGTTCAAGCTACACCAATACAAATAGCGAGAGCTTATGCAGTAATAGCTAATGGAGGATATTTAGTTACACCTCATTTATCAGATTTAGCCAAGGAAAGTTTATCTTATAAGAAGCCTATGAAAGTAGATATTGATTCGAAACATTTAAAGGTTATACGAAATGGTTTATCCAAAGTTGTACAGTCTGGGACAGGGGTATCAATAAACTATGGATCAACTGATTTTCCTCCAATTTCAGGTAAAACTGGTACTGCTGAAGATGCTTTGGGAGGACCTGATCATGCTTGGTTTGTATGTTTTGCCCCTTCCGAAAATAGTGAATTACTTATAGTTGCCTTTGCAGAAAATACACCTGGGGGAGGCTCTGTACATGCTTTGCCGATGGCTAAAAGTATTTTAGAAGAGTGGTATAAAAAAAATAATTAAAATTATTAATCTAAAGTGAGTCTATTCATTTGTATTAGTCTTTTCAGAATATCTTCAATAGTTTTTTCATCAGCAGGTTTACTATAGTTTGAAGATAAATGTCTACCGACTACTTGACTTCCTAAATGAGCTAATTGAATCCTAAGTGATGTAATTAATTCAATCCCTGGACCTCCCGAAAAAGTAGCAATAGCTATTGGTTGGCCATTAAAAAGATTTCTGAAATCATCACCCGATATTGATAGCCAAGCGATAAAGTTTGAAAGTATTGGAGGAATAGATCCGTTATATTCAGGTGCGCAAATTATCCATTTTTCTGTTTCAAATAATTTTTTTTTCAATGAAATAATTTCACTAGGTATTTCATTCTTAGAATGAATTCTTGGATTGTATAAAGGAATATTAAGTTCTGTAAGGTCTAAAATTTCAGATAAAAGTTTTAATTCTTTACTTTTTTCTAGGAATTTTTTGGAGAGTTCTAAATTTTTCCCATTACTTGAGGAAATAATAATTAATTTACTTTTACTTGCCATTTTGTAATAATTAGGAATTAATAATTTGATCCACTTTTGCGATGATGAACTGCTGTTAAATCATCTTTAT
>MDTA01053094.1_pt1 | contig 10358 bp, 16 predicted proteins | sample 811151 | NCBI WGS metagenome assembly MDTA01 (sample SAMN05326648, study PRJNA326480) | marine metagenome | isolation source: seawater | place: Indian Ocean: South | collected 2010 | reverse complement strand
GGATCATTGATATCTGGAGGACTGAGTAAAATTAATTTAGCACTACCAGATTTTGCCGGAGATTTAGTAGACATAGGTTCAATTATAGATTTTGGTGATCTAGGAAACTTTGGCAATCCATTAGGCACATTAAAAAAGTATGCCAATCTTGCGGGAGGATTGCCCATAGTAGGAGATTATATCAGTGGTTCAGGATTGAACCCAACATCAGTGGTTAACATATTAAATGGAGTCAAAGATGTGTCATCTCTTACTAGTTTTTCAGTAAATGATTTACTAGGCACTGGTGCGGCTCTTGGCACAAGTTTGGCTCTGGATACTTTAAATAAATCAGGAGCAGGAAACATATTAGACAAGGCCAGTGGCATATTAAAAACTGTGAGCTTTGGTTCAGATGTGATAGAGGATGGTGGAGAGTTTTGGAGAACGGCAGGATTCAACCCAGACGAAGCAGGATCATTTGGTAGGGTAATTGACACAGCATTTTCACAAATAACAGATTCAGGTCAGTTGGGGCAGATGCAAAATATATTTGGCAGTACACTGAACAAAGTTCAATCAGCGGCCGACTTTTACAATCCAGAAAAATTATTCAACATTTCAGCAGACAGTTTAACATCGATAACTAACACACAAAGTCCTATAGCAAATAGCTTAGGTGATGTAATACAAGAACAGATAGGTAAGTCTGGTTCAGAAATTGTAAGGATATTTGAAGCATGAGTTTAACAAAAAAATTAAATCCTAAGTTTACAGGCTTGGGCAAAAAGTTTCATGGCGTAGTAGATCCTGATCAGGCAGATGCCTCTCAGGCCATTGCAGTAGGATTTCAACAAATCAAAGAGATATTTAATATTACTCCACAACAGTTGGCCACAGTGTCTCAGACTTTAGAAACAACTAAAGGATTAGATTTGATTGATGCCATGACCAAACCCTTGCCAGATGAAACAGTAACTTTTTTCAAAAACAATTACGGACAAGGTTCCGGAGCCAGAAATGAACTTTTAATCACTGATGTAATAGGCACAGTGGCTGGATTTGTACACACAGACGAATTAACTGCATTAAACACATCTTTAACTAATCTAGAAAATTTAAATGCATTTAACGAACTTACTGGTTCCCATGGTGTGTACACTACTATGAAAAAAGTGCTCGCAGGAGACTTTGATGTGGTAGAACAAATTGCCGCGGTAGGATCTATATCTTCAGGTGGCGGTGGAGTAGATCCCAATCCTGCATATCCACAGTTCAAAGTTAAGATTGTGATTCCATCTCCGTTTAAATGTGCTGATACATATGAAGAAGTGCAAGTACAAGAAATCAAAGCATCAGGTGTAGGATTAGCAGGAGGAGGAGAATCCACTGATCCTTTTTCTCCTGACTTTACTGCTGTCAGAGTAGAAGCCATGTCATGTTTGATAACTGCGGCTAGAACAGAGATACAAAACATAGCAAACACATATCCTATTCAGGCGGCACAAAGCATCACTGCTCATGCCAATATGGAGGCACAACTCAATAGAGAACTGAACAATCAAAATCTGTCAGGTATAAGTCGTAAAGACACACAACAGGGAGAAAGAAATCCAGTCATTAGATTGGCCAACAATTTACATTCGTCAGGAGAAGATGACTCACTGGGAGGAGAAGCATTCATATTGGAAAAAATGGCAGATACCACAATACTAGGCGGCCAGGCTATTATTGCGGCCATGAGAGAAGGTCGTAATCTCAAAAGATTGGGAGATGCTGGCATACCTATAGATAACATATTTTTGCAGGCGTCCTTTAGAACACCGGAAAAGGCACCTTTGCTCAAATCAACTTTTACGGTTCAAGAGGCAAAAGCCCAAAGGCCTTTATAGGAGAAAAAATAATGAATAAAATTATTCTACTTATGATATTGATATTGGTTGCAGGGTGTACATGGAAGTCACCTGCAGAATATAAACTAGAAAAAGAACGCTTGACCATTGAACACATACATGGTCCAGAATGTGAACATGAACATAGGAGGCACATATGATAGCTGGAAAAGTTTGGGGCAAGACTGAATTAATTGAAGCAAACTGTAGTCTTGAATTTCATAGGATAGACACCAAAAAAGGTGGAGTGTGTTCCAAGCATAAACACAAATACAAGTTCAACGGATTTTATGTGGTTACAGGTAAAATGTTGATCAGAGTTTGGAAAAATTCATATGATCTTGTTGACGAAACAGTACTAGGCCCAGGAGATTACACTTCGGTTGCACCCGGAGAATATCACCAATTTGAAGCACTAGAAGACACACTCGCATTTGAACTGTATTGGGCACAGTTTAATCACGATGATATCGAGCGAGAAAGTGTAGGACACTACAACAAAGAAGGTTGACTTTTTTTATTTTGGTATTATAATATACTAAAAAGGAGTCAACATGAAGCGAGCAGTTATGATGAAATACTTTGTTTTTTCAATTATTGCTATCATTACATTCTATAGTTTTAATCTAAATCAAGAAGTACCGGACGAGATTGACATGACTCCATTTACTGGCATTGAATATGATGCAGTCATGGAGCCTATTACAGTACCCACAGAACCCATGATCTCACTAGAAGAACTGGACAACTATGATGAAATAATATCATCTAACATTGAAGATCCTGAAGTAGAGTGCATTGCCAAGAACATGTGGTTTGAAGCACGAAATGAAGGAACTGCTGGAGTGTATGCAGTAACTAATGTAGTGTTTAATCGCATGGATTCTGAAAAATACCCACAAACTGCATGTGATGTTATAGAGCAAGCCAAATATTCTACTTGGTGGTTAAAAGAAAAAGGCAAACTAGTGCCTATCAAAAACATGTGTCAGTTCTCCTGGTATTGTGATGGTAAGTCAGATGAAGTATCTAGGAAGGAAGGTCTGTATGCTGACCTAGTAAATTTAGCCAATTACATGTTGGTAAACAAGAGCACCATACTTGATATAACTGATGGAGCCACTTTCTATCATGCAGATTATGTCAAGCCTAAATGGAGACTGAGTAAGCACAGAACTGTCATCATTGGCAGACATATTTTTTATAAGGAATAGCATTGGAACTTACTGTATTTTTCTTTCTTATGGTCAAACACACTATATGTGATTTGATGTTACAAGGAAGTTTGAGGTTTCGTGCAGACAAAGTTCCATACTTTTCATCCAAAGCACAATGGCATTACATTGATCATGGCATAGGCTGTTTCTTGGCTTTAGTATGCTTCTGTAACCCAATTATCGCTATGTACATTGCGATTCTTGACTATCTACTACATTGGCATATCGATTGGGGCAAAAGTAACATAATAAAGATATTTGAAGTTCCATTTCCTAATCCAGTATTTTGGTTTCTTCAAGCACTGGACCAAGCATTACACTTTGCCTGTTATTATTATTTTGTATCATTTATGGTTGACAATAACTTAATCGAGTTTATAATAAAATTATGATAAACAACACACTATTATTTGTAACAAAGTTGGCAGTAGGCACACTATTGGTATTTTGGTTATTATTGGCCTTTACCTCTTCTGCCAATGCAGACGGTTATCTTAAAAACTGGCACAAATTTGGGTCAGTGGTATTCAATATAACCCAATATAATAATAACCAGTTTGTCGCAAGTATTCAGGAACAAAGAAACCAAGCAATAAGAAATTGGTTAAGAAATCCTGGTGCAGGCGTGCAAAGGCATCATAAAGGACATGTACATACTCCTTTCTGTGGCCATAATTTTGATAAATAGAAAGGACACCATATGTTAGAATTAGCATTAATTGCCTATGGCGGTTACTTAGTTTTACAGTATATTTTTTAGTTAACATTAACGGGGAATATATATTGAGCCCAAAGTTCTTTAGCAGAGCTCTTAAGGAAAGAGACCACATGATACAACAGTTGGTATCACAACTCTATCGACACAATCCTAAGGACCCTGTGTTATCTGAACTCTGCTCGAACAAAGGGTTTGAAACTGGTAATATAGTACAAGGAGTGTATAATGAACTTAGAAAATCACATAGAAGATAATAGTGAATTTGAAAGACTGAGTCTCGACGACAAAATTGTAAACATCAGAAAACGAATTAGGGAATGTAAGGCCAAACTCAGAAAAGACGAGTTCAGGGTCGTAACTTAAACCATATCATCATTACATTTTAATAATCCATGAGTGAATTCTTTCTCAAAGCATTTAACACCATCATGGCCTTCATACATTGGGGTATATTGAAACTGGTGCCAAGATCTCATCCTATACTAGGTGAGGTGGCAAATCCTATCGTCTTCGGATCTCAACAAGGCATATATTGGCTGGCACAAAAGATGTTCAAATTAATGAAAGATAAAAGAGGCATTGGTCTAGCAGGTCCACAATGTGGTGTGCCACTTCGTATTTTTGTCATGTATATCGAAAGAAATCGTTATGTCTGTATCAATCCAGAAATACTAGACACATATGGTCCAAAAGAAGTAGACCGCGAAGGATGTTTATCATTTCCAGGTGAAGAATATATGGTGCCTAGATATCCTAAGATTGAAGTTAGATATCAAACTACCACTGGCAAATTTATGACAGAAGTCATGGAGGGAATCAAAGCTCGTTGTTTTCAACACGAACTTGATCATCTCAACGGAATCACTTTTCATAAGAGGTCAACATATAACTACTAGCATGAAGCTGGTAATATATCACCATCCTTATCAATGGCAATCGTTTTTTCATTCTCCTTGGTTTGAATCATTTCGAGATGAGCATTTTGACATTGAATTTTATCAACCAGAAATACATGATCACACAGATGATGTATTTGTTACAGGTTGCAATATTTACATTCACAAAGATCAACAATTATTCTTACAAGATAGAAAAGTGATAGTTGATGTAACTTGGGAATCATCAACAGGTAAGTGGGGCAATGACATGACCAACACTAATGATAAACATTTGTTCGTGTTTGGTGATCAAGGTCAATCACAAGGCAACAGATTATATTGTCCAAATTTTTTTAGATATCAAGAAGCACTTTGGTCCAAACATGGCAATTATGCTACAGTCACACCAGACACTAGAGTACCTGACAAAAAATTTTTGTTGCCCATCAACAGAGGCCGAGGATGGCGATTGAATGTACTAGAAGCATTGGAATCACATCTTGATGAGTCATTATGGTCATGTGTGAGTCCTCATGGAGTAGAACTGCCCGGATATTGTCCTAAGACTGGAGGCAATAACAAAATAGGCAAAAGATCAGATACCAGATACTGTGCCAATCAGTGGTACGATCGAACACACTTTTCAATAGTATTGGAGACACAAGCCGGGCAATGGAAAGGCAATGAAAATGTATTTTTGACAGAAAAAACATACAAGCCTATATCTATGGAACATCCTTTTATTATTATGGGTGCTAAAGGTTCATTGAAAATGTTACAAGATCAAGGTTTCAAAACATTTCCTGAACTGTGGGATGAATCATATGATGATCTGTATTATCCAGACAGATTGCATGCCGTGAAAGAGATTGTAGATAACTTTGTGTATTACGAACCATTATCACAACACACCAAAAAGAAGCTAAAATATAATCGCAAACTGTATTTTAATCGAGATATCATTCATGATGGACTGATCAAAGAGTTTGTACAACCTATCAAAAATTGGTTGACTTCTGATCAATAAGATCATATAATTAAGTATAATTAAGAAAGGGGCAAAATATGAAGTGGTTACTAATCGCATCAGCAATGAATTTACAACTAACATATGGTGATGAAGCCAGTTGTAGATCAGCACAAACAGAATTAAAACAGGAAATACCTTCGGCTATCTGTATACCAGCAGGCGAAGAACACAACATTTCTCAAGTTGATCATATCTTGGACAAAGTAGAAAAGTTTTTGGACATTGTGATTGAAAAACAAGAAAAAGCAAAAAACATCACTGAAAAGTCTCAACCCAAGCATCAGTCAATTGAAATGATCATGGACAAGGCCAAAAGGTGTATGCAATCATATGGGAAATCAAATTGCGAACTTTAATTCAATACGCCAAATATTCAGGCATATGGTTGACTTGCACAGTAAATCCATTGCACTGGAGAATTACATTTTTACCTTTGTATGATTCAGAAATGTCTGGTCGTACAGAGTATAATTTGCAACTAGGCCCAATAGGAGTTAACATCTGTATAGACAATGGGCAATGGTAAAAAGAAAATTACAATCACTAAGACAAAACCTCGCAGAAAAATTGCAGGGTTGTTCCTCCATCTATTTGCAAAGGGTTCGCCGTGGTTTACCAAAGTGGTCAAGAACCGCAAGAAATACAATCGTAAAACCAAGCATAAGAATCAGCAAGAAGATTAGTAAGCGAATAAGATCCTGGCTTTGGAAAAAACTTAAACAACACTGGCGTTGGTTCTATTACAAAGAAGGTTGGATGTATTATGGTTATGGTTTGACTGTATTGATGTTTCCATTTCTTTGGGTACTCATGACCATGCTGGGTGTATTCATCTTTGGGAATCCATGGGAATGGTAGAATGGGAATATCAAGCCATGGTCAAGGACCGTTGTTGTTGGCAGAAAACTGTGACAGGCACAGTCAAAGCCCGTGACGAAGAACAAGCAGAAAGATTGGTAAAAATTATTCCTAACTTTATTTCGTTGACAAAATTACAAAAGAAAGTATAATAAACTTATGTTAGAAGGATATTATAGAAAAACACCTGTGTATAAAATAGTAACAAAGCCTGATTGTGCAGAGTGCGACAAGGCTAAAAGACACATGGTTATACATTCCATAGACTATGAAGAAGTACCTTACACTGATTACGAGGGTGCAGAGTCTGTGCCTATGATATGGGATGAAAACAATTTATACATTGGTGGATATGATGATTTGAAACAATATATCTTTGACACAAAATATAAAAATATTGCAGGATTCAAGGAGGACTCATGACCATGCATCTTGAAAAGCCACATCTGACTACAACTAGATACAGTCGTAAGAAAAAGCCTTTGACTGACAAGGAAGTGGCAGATATTAGAAAGCAATGGCGAGCACACAACAAACTGATGAAAAGAATTAGACAACCTAAGATGCAAATGGATTTTGATCAGTATGTAAAATATGTGAGAGGTAAACACACAGTGAAAGTACAAAAAACAGACAAGGTCAAACCATTCGAAGAATCAATAAAAAAAGTAGAAACAGTGAATCCTGAAAAATGGACAGTGTGCATCAAGAGAGAAGAAAACAAATACACAGGCTCTTATATCAAGGGCATAGGTGTGATGCACAAATCCAATATGGTGCCTATTACTTCTAAAGAACAAGCCAAAGAAGTATCTACAATGCGTCGTAACTAAATATTAGGCAATGAAGTATGTTTTTTTAGTTTCTTTATGTCTGGTACTCTCAGGCTGTTTCGCACCATTGATAGGATTGTTTCCATCCATGGGTGTGAGTGTAGGCTCCAATGTAATCAGTCATAAAATAACAGGCAAAGGTATAAGTGACCATGCACTGTCCGAATACACTGGCAAGGATTGTCACTTAGGTGATGCAGTCACTAAACTGGATATTTGCAAGGATCCAGAATTACCACCATTGAGAACAGAATCAGAAATCATACAGTTTCAAAGAGACCATGAGCTAGAAGAAACAGGTGAGAGAGATGAAATCACAATGCATTATTATAACTGGATGAAAAAGAATAAGATGTATGTGGTCAAGTCTGGCATACAGCCACCTGAACCAATGGCCAGACCACACAATAGAGCCACTGAACTAAGACAGAAGTATGGATGGTTCCAAATTCATAAAGAGGGTATTTGGTATGGTAGATACATAGTGTTAGAAGGTAAAAACAAAATGCATTATAGGATCTACGGAAACCCCAGAGATGCGGACAATTACAAATAAACTCATAGAATTTTTCAAACATTCTTATCGCACAGATCAATTTGCATTTTGGTTAGAGATGTGGTCTGCTATATTAGTGATCACAGGCTCCACTATATTGACATTCACTGTGTTGGACCCCAAGCCAGAAATATTCATTCCATTCTATTGGCTGGGTGCTCTGTTGGGACTATGGGGAGCATATCGTAGAACACTGCCCTGGATTATGTTGCTTACAGGTTATTTTACCATTATGAATTCTATTGCTCTTTGGAAGTTATTCAGTTAACCAAAACACTTGTATTTTTTGCACAGGTTGTGTTATAAAATATAAGTATTTTTGCAAGGCGGTATTCACCACCTGGGACATAACTGACGCGGACCAAAGTCCTTTTAGAGATGTGTAGCTCTTAACGCCAGCCCTATAAGTCATCCGGCTTTAGCTCAAATACAAACAAAAGGAGATTAAATGAGATTCATAATCTTATTCATTGGTCTGTTTGTGTCAACTGTGTCTTGGGCTGGAGAATCCAAGTTTGAAATATCCGGTGCTATTAGACAGTTTTTTGTGGCAGATCATATCATAGGTAAACCATATGAAGGTTTACAGTTTGTGAATGATGTCACACAAGTAAATGTCAAATGGGAAAAGCCTTTAGATGACTATCAAGGACTATCAGCATTTCTTGAACTGGGCACAGAATTCAATATAGCAGATCCTGGCAAGGCCACATATGGTGATGGTGGTGTGATAGGTGATGACAGAGCCATTGCTGGATTGAAAGGCAACTGGTGGTCTGTACACTTTGGCAGAGACGAACACTTACTGTGGGAGATTGGCAAATGGCGTGGCACATATTGGGAAATGATCATGTCACCTACAGGACATCTACATCACATGGGTGGCCGTAGATTTCAAAGAGCATGGTGGGGTGATATCAATATACTGCCTAATTTATCTGTGCATGGTGCATATTCATTTTCAGAAGCTCATGGTGTAGAAAATCAATATTCATTTGGTGCCAAGTACGAACACATATTTTCACAGGCACTGAAAACTGATGTATGGGTAGCACATTGGAATGGCGAAGCAGAAGAAAACTGGTCCAATCAAATTCAAAACACATGGTATTACAATGATCACAAACTGGCATTCATTGTGTCAGACAATGAAGGCAATGCCAATGCAGACAAAGAACAGTACAATTGGTTAGGTTTTGAAACACACTACACATACAAATTTGACAAGAAGTTATCAGGAACATTGGGATATGGTACCAACACTATTGGCGAAGGCATGGATTCATACACTGCTGGTTTAGATTATAAACTGGACAAGAATGTGATACTACACGCCAGGTTCAATCATTCCAATGGTGGTGACAAAGAATATTCCTGGGGTGCTCCAGGTCAAGGTGACAAATCCACAGGCTTTTCTTCCAAGAAAAGGTCAGTGTTTGGCATAGGTATAACAATTAAATTTTAGGAGGTAAAATGTTTAAACTAGGTTTGGCCGCGTTTGCAGGCTTCATATTAGGACTATTATTAATAGGCGTCACTGCCGCACTGGCTGATGACAAAATTGTGGTGATTAATCATGCTCCCAAGGCAGGACCTATATCTGCTTATGTTAAAGCATATCAAGAAGGTGTGCCCAACTCTGTGTATTACCAAGCCAAAAACTGTGAAGATGCCAATCGTAAATTTGAACAATCCAAGAACGCAATATTTGTGTTGGACTCAGATATTATCATACCTGCCAGAACCAAAGGCATGAACTGTGAGCCCAAACATTTGAAAGCAGAACACATTGTACACTCTGCATTTTCATATTACAGAGTGTGTGTGAATGGCGACAATCCTTCTGAACTGCATGGCAAATCCAAAACTTCTTTGTTTGGTCGTAAAGTGCTGGGCATATTTCAAGGTACATTGTCACCTGGATTGTTAACAGATCTTAATGACATTGCTAATTTTGATGTTAAAGGTGTACCATTCAAGTCATCTGTGCAAACCACACAAGCACTGGTATCAGGCATGATAGACATAGGCATGATCATGGAAGGCACTACCAGAACACCAATGGAGTCAGGCAAGATTGTATGTCCTTATTCTACCAATCCTAACTCTGCGGACATACCTTGGATTGGTCAAGACTATCCTGAAATGTGGTCCAAAGATTTAGCCACATGGATGATGATATACACCAAACATAATAACCCTACATTACTCCAGGCCGCTGAGCAAGGTGCTCATGCTGAAGGATTTGTACAATTCTTAAAAACAAAGTTTTGGAACAATATCAAAGCAGGAGTAGATCAACATTCTGAACAAGATGTTGATGGCATGATGCAATGGCTGGACACTTACACAAAAGCATGGCAAACAAGAAATTAATATTCATAGGCAGTCGCTGGG
>MDTA01014921.1_pt1 | contig 10358 bp, 11 predicted proteins | sample 811151 | NCBI WGS metagenome assembly MDTA01 (sample SAMN05326648, study PRJNA326480) | marine metagenome | isolation source: seawater | place: Indian Ocean: South | collected 2010 | reverse complement strand
GTTGAAGAAAACATCGGTCTGCTGACCCTGAACCGCCCGGACAAGCTGAATGCGTTCGACGAGCGCATGATCCGCGAAATCCGTTCCGTTATCTGGAAGGTCAATTTCGACGAGGCAATCCGCGTCCTCATCATCACCGGCGCCGGTCGGGGGTTTTGTTCCGGCCGCGATATCCTCGGCCTCGACTACGAAAACAACCTACCCTCACCGCAATACCGCGCCTATGTGCGCGCCAACCATGAAATGCTCGACGATCTGGAAAATATGGAAAAACCCGTGATTTCGATGGTCAACGGTGTCTGCGCGGGCGGCGGCGTGGAAATTGCCATTGCCAGCGATTTCCGGACGGCAGCCGAGGATGCGGAATTCGTACTGACGGAAAACAATATCGGCGTTATCCCCGCATCAGGCGCTGCGTCGCGGATGATCCAGATGATCGGGATCGGACGGTTGAAGGAAATGATGATGACCACCCTGCCGGTGAACGCCGATACAGCGGAACGCTGGGGTCTGGTGAACCGGGTTTTTGCGTCCAACGGTTTGCTTGAAGGCACGCTGGACTTTGCCCGCGTCCTGGTGGAGCGCGCACCGCTGGCGCTGGGCATGGCCAAGCACGTCATCAATACCTGCCAGAACACGGACACCGAAACGGGCCGTCTGATTGAACGGCTGGGTCAGTCAGTGCTAATCCGTTCCGAAGATTCCCGCGAAGGTAACGCGGCGTTTCGTGAAAAGCGCAAACCCGACTGGAAAGGCAGATGAGCCTGCGACGTCTGGGCGGCATAGATCTCTGGGTCGAGGAAGGTGAGAAGGCCGACGGCCCGACGCTCTTGCTGATGCACGGGCTTTCCGGAACCGGCGGCATCTGGGACGGCCTGAAACCCATCGTGAAAGAAAATTGGCCGGGCCGCTGGCTGATCCCCGACATGCGCGGCCACGGCCGGTCGGCCCACAGCGCGATATACGGCATCGCGAGCCACGCGACCGACATGGCGGCGCTGGCGGAGGGAGCCAACGATCTGTATCTAGCCGGTCATTCCATGGGCGGGCTGGTCGGAATCCTGCTGGCCTCCGGCTGGTACGGCGTCACGCCGAAGGCTGTCGTCACAACCGGCGTAAAAGTTGACTGGAGCGAAGAAGAGTATGCCGGCATCGCCAAACTGATCGATATGCCAGTCCGCTGGTTCGATACCGAGGAAGAAGCCCGCGAACGCTTTGTTCTGGTGACCGGCTTGAAAGGCATCACCGATCCGAATTCCGCCTTCGCCGGCACCGGCGTCGTGGAGGAGGACGGCAAGTGGCGCCTTGCTGCCGATAATAGGGCCGCCATGGTGGCCTACGCCAGCACCCACGATATTTATGCCGCGGCTCAAGCCCCCATCACGCTCGCCGCGGGAGAACATGACAGGATGGTCTCGGCCTCCGACCTGAAAACCCTCGATCCTGCGGCGCTAGAATTGCCGGGCCTCGGCCATAATTCCCATGTCGAAGACCCGCACAGCTTCTGGGAGCTGATTGCCGAAATAGCAGGAATATCCCAATGACGGTCGATACCGAACGATTTCGATTTCGGGCCGTGGTTGAGCAATTGTCAAATGACGGTGACGTGGAGACCGTCGACGATCCAACGCCGCTTTCCGCCATTGCGGAGCGCCTGGAAGGCAATCCCAAAGGCACCTGGTTCCGGAATGCTGGGCCGGACGGACATGAACTGGCCGGCAATATCATGGGGTCCCGACGGCGGCTGGCCAAGTCGATAGGCGTCGGGGAAAGCGACCTTATATTCGAATTCACAAATCGACTCCGCACGCCGATCGATCCGGTAGAAGTGAACTCCATCAATGCCCCAGTTCAGCAGGTGGTAAGGGGAGAGAACGAGGCCGACCTGACCGATCTCCCCGTACATCTTCAACACGGCGACGACGGGGCGCCCTATATTTCAGCGACACTGGATTTTTCCGTCGACCCCGGCGGGCGCACCAATGTGGGGATGCGCCGTCTGATGCTGCGCGGCCGCCAGGAAGCCGGCATCGATCTGAACGCTCCCAGCGATCTTCGCGCCATCTATGGCGGGGCTCACGGGGATGGAGACCGGCTGCCGGTCGCCTTCGCCGTCGGGTTTCATCCGGCGGATGCGATCGCCGCCCTGTCCATGACCCCGCCGGTAGACGAACTGGCCCTCATGGGTGCGGCCAGAGGCGCGCCCGTGCCGGTTGTCAAATGCGTGACCAACGACCTTCGGGTTCCTGCCGACGCCGAATACATCATCGAAGGATATCTCGATGCCGACGGCTGGGCCGAACCGGAAGGTCCCTATGGCGAATATGTAGGCTATTACGGTCGTCTAAAACAGAACCCGGTTTTCCGTCTGACCGCAATCACCCACCGGGAAGACGCCCTGTTCCAGACCGCGACCATCGGCGGACGCAACATGGCGAACACCGATACCGCCCAGCTTTGCGCCCTGCGCACCGAGCAGGCGATCTGGACGGCACTGGAAACCGCCGTTCGCGAACCCGTTGCGGTCTATTGCCCCGCTGCCACGGGTGGCATGTACAACGTGCGGATTGCGCTGAACCAACGGGTGCCGGGTGAAGCACGCAATGCCATCGCGGCCGCCTTCGGATCAACTGCCGATACCAAACACGTCTTCGTTGTCGATTCCGATATCGATATCTTCAACGACGATCAGATGGAATGGGCACTGGCAACCCGGTTCCAGAGCCACCGCGACCTGGTAACCGGACAAAATTTCCGCGCCGTGCCGCTGGACCCATCCCTGCAGGGCGAACGCGCGGGATCGAAAGCGGGTTTCGATCTGACGCGTCCCTTCGGGCAGGGTGGCAGTCAGGAATGGAAAATTCCGGACCCGCCGGAATTCCATCAAGCACCGAAATCGAGCGTGGAGGAAGCGCTGAAAGCCGGCCCTAAATATTTCCGTGAACTGATGGATGCGACCGGATCGGATGACGGGCGCGAAATTGTTCGCGAGCTGGAAAAATTTTACGGTGCCGGGCGGCTTAACCGTCTGGATGACGGACGTTACAGTCTGGACTGATGCTCGACCACCTACCCGACATCGTTAACGCCAATGAACCGCTAGTCCGACGCGGCCGGTTTTTCTCCTGCACCTTCCTCGTCGGAATTGGCGCTACCGACTGGCTGATTAAAATTTCAAACGGCCGCGTAGCGTCGGCAACTTCCGGACCGCACCTTATGCAGTCATGGCAATTTTCTATTCGCGCGCCCGAAGACGCTTGGGTCGCTTTCTGGGAACCGAAACCCCGCCCCGGTTTCCACGATATTTTCGCGATGACCAAATCCGGCACCGCCGTTATCGCGGGCGATCTTCACCCCCTGATGGCAAACCTGCGCTACGTAAAAGAGGTACTGGAAAGTCTACGGAACCAGGCGGCGGACGCATGACCGCGCCCATCGACTCCATTACTGGCAGATATGTCTATTTCGACATCGAAGGCCGGCCTCATCGCGTCTATTTCGAAGAATCCGGAGCGGGCATCCCGCTTATCTGTCTGCACACCGCGGGATCGGACGCGACACAGTTCCGGCACCTTTTGACCGATGTGGAAATCGCCAAACAGTTCCGGGTAATCGCCTTCGACATGCCGTGGCACGGGAAATCGCTGCCGCCCGTCGGTTACCATAACGAGGAATACCGCCTGACGACCGATCTATACGACGCCACCATCTCTGCGTTCTGCGATGCCCTCGACCTAGACCGGCCGGTGCTGATGGGGTGTTCGATGGGTGGCCGGATCGTCCTCCACATGGCGGATGCCCACGCCGATGCCTTCCGCGCCGTCATCGGCATCGAGGGATCGGATCACCAGGCCCCCTGGTACGACCGCGACTGGCTGCACCGACCTGACGTGCATGGGGGTGAAGTTTGCGCGGCGCTGATATCCGGCCTGGTCGCCCCTCAAAGCCCTCAAGAGTACCGTTGGGAAACCCTGTGGGGTTATCTTTCCAGCGGCCCCGGTATCTTCAAGGGCGATCTGCATTTCTATCGCGCCGATTCAGATTACCGCGACCGGGTCGCCCGCATCGATACCAGCAGGTGCCCGGTCTATCTGATGACCGGTGAGTACGATTTTTCCTGCACACCGGAAGACACCATTCGCACGGCAAAGAAGATCGGGATCGAGGCGGTCATCATGGAAGAGGTCGGACATTTTCCCATGTCAGAAAACCCGGACCAGTTCCGGAAATATCTCATGCCGGTTCTGGCGGAGATTGCCGGCAGATAGCTAAGATTCGGCTTTTTCCTTGCAACGACGCGTTGTGGCTGAAAACATGTCCTCAGCGTCCATTTGGGCGATCAGTCTTCTTTGTAAACAGTGGGCAAAAGCACCATGGAAACCCGCGCAGCTATTGCGACCGAAGCCGGCAAGCCGCTATCGATTGAAACCGTCACACTTGACGGCCCGAGGGAGGGCGAAGTCCTGGTCGAGATCAAATCGACCGGCGTTTGCCATACAGACGAGTTCACGCTGTCGGGTGCCGACCCAGAAGGCATTTTCCCTGCCATTCTGGGCCACGAAGGCGCTGGCGTGGTCGTGGATTGCGGCCCGGGCGTGCAAACCCTGAAAAAGGGCGATCACGTAATTCCGCTATACATTCCTGAATGCCGCCAGTGTAAATCATGCCTCTCGGGCAAAACCAATCTGTGCACGTCTATCCGCGACACCCAGGGCCAAGGCGTCATGCCCGACGGCAGCAGCCGTTTCTCGGTGGGCGGTGACAAGATTTTTCATTACATGGGCACGTCGACCTTCGCCAATCACACGGTGGTGCCGGAAATCGCGCTCGCCAAGGTTCGCGAAGACGCGCCATTCGACAAGATCTGCTATATCGGCTGCGGTGTGACGACCGGCATCGGCGCGGTCATCAACACGGCGGGCGTGGAACCCGGCTCTAACGTCGTGGTCTTCGGACTTGGCGGCATCGGGCTGAACGTCATTCAGGGTGCGCGGTTGGCCGGTGCCAACAAGATAGTTGGTGTCGACATCAACGATTCGAAGAAGGAAATGGCCGAACGGTTCGGCATGACCCATTTCGTCAACCCGAACGAAGTCGAGGGCGATCTGGTGCCCTATCTGGTCGATCTGACCGATGGCGGTGCGGATTATTCGTTCGAATGCATCGGCAACGTCAACACCATGCGCCAGGCACTGGAATGCGCCCATCGCGGCTGGGGGGAAAGCATCATCATCGGCGTTGCCGGCGCGGGTCAGGAAATTTCCACCCGCCCGTTCCAGCTGGTTACCGGCCGGGTTTGGAAAGGCACAGCCTTCGGCGGGGCGAAAAGCCGCCGCGACGTACCGAAGATCGTAGACTGGTATATGGACGGAAAGATCGAAATCGATCCCATGATCACCCACACTATGCCGCTCGAAGACATCAACAATGCCTTTGACTTGATGCATAACGGCGAGAGCATCCGCAGCGTGATCAACTTCTAAAAGTTATCAAACCGCAAAAAAATGTGGCTTTCGGGCCGCCCGTCTCACTTCAGGTTGACCCTGTGGGACCACTCTCTGCCGTCTGAAATCGTGATCTGGCGAAAACCCAGCAATTTGGCCAGGTCATAGAACGTAAAGAGGTTCTGGACGCCCAGCTCAGCAAACAATGGTGATGCGCGAACCTGTGACGTCAATGTCGCCAAGATGGCACGCGCACGAAACAGGGTCGCGAAGATATCGTCATCAAGGGCGACGATAATAAGCTTCTCCGCATCCGTTCCCTTGGCGAACAGGGTAAAGCGAAGCGGCGACGGATCTTCCGCCAGTTGTTTCGTGAACGCGACGACGAAACCCAGCCGTCTGTCGCGGTCGCTGTCTGGCATGATCCTGGCGCGAGCCGTGTAAACCTCCGTCGAACGCGGCGCAGGGTAGTAATACGCGGCATGCCGGTCTTCCTGTCCTGACGCCGGGCCGGAATGAATACAGAGAAGAATCAGAGCCGCGCCCACGGATCTCAGCATTTACTGATCATCTATTCTTCGTTCGCTGTGAAACACCAGAAACATCAGCCCCATCCCCAACCCCAGGGTGAGTACGATCCCGGCAATCATCGCCAGAATGCCGGTGGTGCTCATCTCGATATCACCAATCTGCCGCCACACATAGATGGCTCCCCATACGGCAAGCGCGAGTATGCCAAAAAGGGACACGACAAGTAGTCCTGTTTTCATCTGCCCGACAGATCCCAGAGGTTGGGAACGGCGGTGTTGGAATATCCGGATATAAATTCCGCGGGTTCGCCCGTTTCGGGGTCGAATACACTCCGGCGCACCGCGCCGATATTGTCGCCATAGACGTGAATGCTGATCGACGACCGGTTGTCCAGCGCATTGGACACCTTGTGAATATCGCCGCGCGACGGTGACACCACATCGATATCACCGATATCCAAACGGTCTTCTTCTCCCGCAACCAGCCCGTTATCGGACCGCGAAAAACTCTGCCCAATTTCTGCGCCGCGCAACATCCCGATCAACCCCCAGACGGTATGATTGTGAACCGGGGTCGTTTGTCCTGGGCCCCACACGAAACTGACAGTGGAAAAACGTTGCTGCGGATCGCAATGAAGCAGGTACTGGCGATAGGTATCGCCTTCAACCGTGTATTCTTCCGGCAACCAGCCGTCCCGGGCAATCAGTTTCGCCAGAAGCGGTTTCGTGCCGTCAATCATGGCGCCTTCGTCGCCGTGGTGACGGTCTGCAAGGTCGGTCATGCCGCGCACGAAATCTCGCAAGGGTGATATGTCGATAGGGCCCATGATCGTCGTTAGTTAATAAAATCCGATGCTATAGGCAAAATTAGCGCTCCCTCAGGGTTGCGGCAATGCGGCGTAACGCCCCCATCAGAACGTCCAGTTCCTGCGGCGAGATCACCATTTTCATCCGGTCCTCCTGATCGTTCACGATACGGGTTGCCGTTTGCAGCAGATCTTGTCCGGCATCGGTCAGGGAAAGTCCCTGGTTTCGGCGATCCTGAGGCAGTCGCCGGCGCCTGATCATGCCCCGGTCGGATAGCCGATTTACGGCAACCGACAGCGTGGATTTGTCCAGACCGTAGATCCGCACCAGATCCAACTGACGGATATCCATGTTGGCGTCGATTATGGTCAGGAGACTGAATTCTCCGGGTGTAATCCCGAGTTTCCGAAACGGTCCCGCAAGATCACGAAACGAAGCCGTTTGCGCCTGGCGAATCTGATACCCCAGTAGTTCGGTCAGTCCCGCGAACGATATAGTCGGCAGTACGTTCTTGGCCATTCCATTTCTCCGTCGACAGAAAGCAAATTAGTTGGTATATAAAACTAACTCAAGTAATAGTATCGTTAATTCTGAACTGTAGGTCGGGACCAACGAAAATGATGAGCGCTGAAGACAACCGGCTGGTGACCGAAATTGGGCCGAATACTGGCTGCGGCGACCTGATGCGCCGGTACTGGCAGCCAGCGGCGCTGACGGAGGAATTAGGGGGTGAAAGGCCCGTTGTAAGGGTGCGTCTTCTCGGCGAAGACCTCGTCCTGTTTCGCAATGATGACGGCACTTATGGCCTGATCGGCCGTAACTGTCCGCACCGGGGCGCCGATTTGTGCTTTGGGCGTCTGGAAGACGGCGGTCTGCGCTGCCCGTTTCACGGTTGGCTGTTCGACACCAACGGACAGTGCCGAGAACAGCCGGCGGAGCCACCCAGCAGCAATTTTTCACGCAAGATCAATCACACAGCATATCCCTGCATCGAACGAAACGGGATCGTGTTTGCCTATATGGGGCCAGGAAATCCGCCGCCCCTTCCCGCCTTCGACTGCTTCGAAGCGCCGGATGCCTTCACGTTCGCATTTAAGGGCTTCGTCGATTGCAACTGGCTGCAATTGAACGAAGTCGGCATTGATCCCGCCCACGCGTCTTTCCTGCACAGATTTTTCGACGACGAACCGGAGGAGGAAGGCTATGGCCAGCAATTCCGGTTTTCGACCGAAGAAAACGAAATGGCAATCACCAAGGTGCTCCGGGAATACGATTGTCCTGAAATCGATATTGAACAAACAGAAACCGGAATCCGCCTCTACGCACTTCGCCAGATAAACGAGAAAGAGATGCATGTGCGGATCACCAACCAGATATTTCCCAACGCAATCATCATTCCGATCAGCAATGAAATCATGCTGACGCAGTGGCACGTGCCGATCGACGACACCACAAGCTGGTGGTACGCGATCTTTTCATGCTTCACCGAACCACTGGACAAAGAGCGTATGCGCAATGACCGACTGGAGCTTTACACGCTACCCGATTACCGCCCGCGGAAGAATAAATCTAATGACTATGGGTTCGATGCCGAGGAACAGCGCAACTGCACCTATACCGGCATGGGCGACGACATCAATGTCCACGACCAATGGGCGGTGGAATCCCTGGGCGTGATCCAGGACCGCACCCAGGAACATCTGGGCGCGACCGACAAGGCGATTATTGCCAACAGGAAACTGCTGATATCGGCTATCGCGGACGTTTCAGCGGGGAACGAACCGCAGATTTCCCTTCGCCCGGAAGACCCGTCATCCTGCCGGGGTCCGGTCGCGATTGACACCATCGCGCCGGCGAACACCTGGCAAACGGCGTGGAAACAAACCGCGAAAGAACGTAGGCAGAGATCTGACTGGGCTCAGGACATCCTCTCGGAAGAATTCACGACCGCGCTGGAGTCCTGATATGACCGTACCGAAAGACACGATGGGCCGTACCGGCTTCGTCGAACAGTACGGGCTTTGGACGGGGGCTGACGCAGCCGACGCAGAGCGCGTTCTTGCCCAGATCGAGGAAAACGACATTGAAGTCATCCGGCTTTCTTTTCCGGACCAGCACGGAATTCTTCGGGGCAAAACAGTCATGGCATCGGAAGCCGCCCAGGCCATGCGTAATGGTTGCGGCTTAACGACGACGTTATTGGCCAAGGACACATCGCACACCACGGTCTTTCCGGTTTTTACCCCGGGTGGTGGGTTTGGCATTCCGGAGATGGAAAACGCCGGTGATTTCGTGGCTGTGCCGATACCAGCCTCATTCCGAATACTGCCCTGGGCACCGGGCACAGGGTGGCTACTTTGCGACGGGTATCTGGATAACGGTCGGGAAGTGCCGTTCTCGACCCGTCGTATTCTGAAGACCGCCATGCAGGCGATGACTGACGAAGGATTCGATTACATCGCGGGAATCGAGATCGAATGCCATATCTACCGGCTGGAAGACCCGATGCTGCGGCCTGAAGATGCGACCCAACCGGCCTCTCCCCCCAAAGTCAGTCTGCTGAATCACGGATTCAACTACCTGACTGAACAGCGGATGGACGAAATCGACCCGGTGTTCGAAATCGTGCGGCGCGACCTAATGGCGTTGGGACTACCATTGCGTACCATCGAATCCGAGTTCGGGGCCAGTCAGTTCGAATTCACCATGGCACCCGCCGGCGGGTTAGAAGCTGCAGACAACATGATCCTGTTCCGAAGTGCAGTGAAACAGATCTGCCACCGGCACGGCTATCACGCGACCTTCATGTGCCGGCCCGGACTAGCCAACGCATTCGCCAGCGGCTGGCACCTGCATCAATCGCTTGCCGATGCGCAAACCGGTGATAATGCGTTTATGCCGCCGTCGACCGACGATCTGATATCGGAAACGGGGGCGCAGTTTGCGGCCGGCATTCTCAAAAACGCAGCGGCAGCCACCGCCTTCACCACGCCGACGTTGAACGGATACAAACGGTACAAGCCGAATTCACTGGCCCCGGACCGTGCTGTGTGGGGTCGCGACAACAAAGGGGCAATGCTGCGGGTCGTCTGCGCCGGACCAGGAGACGGGGCTACAAGGTTGGAGAACCGCGTCGGCGACCCCGCCGCCAACCCGTATCTCTATCTATCATCCCAGATCGTCAGCGGGCTGGACGGACTGCGCAACAAACTGGAACCGCCGTCACCTTCCAGCGACCCCTATGCCGAAGGCGTTGAACCTCTGCCGACAAACCTGATGGACGCAATCGGCGCGCTCGACAACAGCGACCTGTTCAGGGACGCCCTCGGCAGCCAGTTCATCGACTATTTCCTGCATATAAAACGGGCGGAAATCGCCCGCTTCCTGTCCACCGTGACGGACTGGGAACACCGAGAATATTTCGAGATTTTCTGACGACTGAAGCGGCCGCCCCAATTCCGCCTTAATCACTCCTACTATCCGCGCGAAATCAGCGCGGGGTGAAACATGCGGAAGATCGCCGTTATCAAATACCCCGCCGTGTTCGCGGCGGGATGGCTATTTAACTTTATCGTCG
>MDTA01141933.1_pt1 | contig 10359 bp, 11 predicted proteins | sample 811151 | NCBI WGS metagenome assembly MDTA01 (sample SAMN05326648, study PRJNA326480) | marine metagenome | isolation source: seawater | place: Indian Ocean: South | collected 2010 | reverse complement strand
TTTATCACAGATTGAATTAAACAATGATTCATTTTTTTTTTTAATTTAAAGATATATTGATGCAGAATCAAAGAAAATGCCACCAAAATGTTTGGATTCTTTCAGGAACTGCTGATGGGCCAATACTTGCAAGGAAATTTTTAGAATACGATTACTCAGTATTCATAAGTGTTGTAAGCCATAAAGCGGGTAATGTATATCCTATTCACAACAGTTTACGCATTTTTACAGGAAAACTTAATAATGATTGCGAAATAAGAAAATTTATTCATAATCATCAAATTAATTTTGTTGTTGATGCAACACATCCGTTCGCAATTAATATTTCATTGATTTTAAAAAAGGCATGTCAAGTAATAGGTCTTCCAATTTTTAAATTTAGAAGAATAAGTGAAAATAAATCTGAGGGAAAAATTATTTCTGATTTTAAAGATATTAAAGCTGATGAAATAAGAAATAAGAATATCCTATTAGCTGTTGGCTCTAGGGCTTTAGACGAATTTGCTTGTTTTTATACTAATTTAGGAGCAAATGTATTTGCCAGGATTATAGCGACTCCAGAAAGTATTTCCAGAGGACTTTCCTCCTGTGTAAGTAATTCTAAATTAGCAATTTTGAATCCTAGTTATCCTAGAAAAAATAATTTAGAATCTTATTTATGCAATTATTGGGAAATTGATTTTATCCTTTGCAGAGATTCAGGAGGTTATTCTCAGAAAGTTTGGGATGAGATTTGCTTATCAAGTAACATAAAGCTATTCCTTTTAATGAGACCTGACCTCTGTGAGAGTAAATTAGTATTTTCGAATTATGATGATTTAATAAGGGGGATAATAAATTTTAATAACATAAAGTAATTACTATGAAAAAAGTATTGCTTTTAATAACTACAGCACCTAATAGGTTGATAGCAAAAAATATTGCTGAATTAGTTGTTAAGAGAAAGTTAGCGGCTTGCGTATCTATTAAAGAAGTAATTTCTTTTTATGAATGGAAAGGAAGAATAGAGCAAGGCGAAGAAATTGAAATTACTATAAAAAGTACCCCTGAAAATTTAAATGAACTTACCAAAGTCCTAAAAGAAAAAATAACTTATGAACTACCTCAATTAATTTATAAATTGTTTGATTCTGAAATTAAATACTTTAATTGGGTTAAAGAGTCAGTTAATTAATATATTTGGAGATCATGTTATTAATATTAACTTTAGACCTAGAACCTAACTGGGTAACAATATGACCAGCACATATAGATCCAATATTTCCGCAGTTATGTATAGAATAGTTATTGATTAATCCATGAATAAAACCTCCAGCAAATATATCACCTGCTCCAGTTGTATCTATAAGTTTTCCAAAAATAAAGGGTTTAATCTCCTCAATATTATTTTTGTGAATTATTAAAGAACCTTTGTCTCCCAGAGTTATTACTGCTAATCCACAAAGAGATTTTATTTCTAATTTACATTTATTTAGATCTACTTCTTTAAAAAGACTTTTTATTTCAGCTTCATTGCAAAATAATATGTCCACAAAATCTATTATCAAATTTAAGAAACTTTCTCTATGCCTATCAACACAGAATGAATCTGAAAGAGAGAGAATTATTTTTGTTCCTGATTTTTTTGCAATTTCGGCAGCTTGAATAAAAGCTTTTTTAGCTAATTCACTATCCCATAAATATCCTTCCAGATATAAATATTTGCTTTTTTTTATTGAATCGAAGTTTATGTTGTTAGATTCAAATTGTGTCGATGCTCCTAAGTAAGTGCACATAGTCCTTTGGGCATCTGGTGTAATAAGAATGATAGAGTGTGCACTTGATTCGTTTGTCTCAATGGCTTTTGAATTGAATTTAGCACCACTTTCTTTGATGTCTTTTGAAAAGAAATTCCCAAATTCATCATCTTTTATGCGACCAATGAATTCAACATTATTTCCTAAATTAGCTAAAGAAACGACTGTATTTGCAGCTGAACCACCAGATATTTGCTTAATTATTTTACAGCCTTGTAAAATTTTAGAGGATTCATCTTGATTTATTAAATTCATTGAACCCTTTTGGAGCTGATTTTTTTTAAGAAATTGATCATCAACATTGGTAACAATATCTACAATTGCATTACCAATACCAACAAGGTCTATTTCTTTTTTAGGGAATAATATTTTTGACATATTAAGTTTTGATTTTCCTTATCTTAATAGGGCACGTTTAGGACCATGTATAGGATCTTCAATAACTATTGTTTGATCTCTGTTGGCTCCTAATGAAACTATGGCAATAGGTACTTCCATTAGCTCGGCCAAAAATCTTAAATAATTCATGGCTCCTTCGGGAAGATCAGAAAGCTTTCTACAGTCTGCAGTTGAGCATTGCCATCCAGGTAATTTTTTAAAAATTGGTTTACATTTTCTTAGATCTTCAGCATTTGTTGGGAAATAATTTATTCTCTCCCCATCAAGTTCATAAGCCACGCAAACTTGTATCGCATCTAATTCATCTAGCACATCTAATTTAGTAATTGCCAAACAATCTAGTCCATTTACCTGAACAGCATATTTTCCAATTATGCCATCAAACCAGCCGCATCTTCTTCTTCTTCCGGTAGTTGTTCCAAACTCACCTCCTCTATCACATAGTTGATCATTTATGCTTCCTTGCAATTCTGTTGGAAATGGCCCCTCTCCTACTCTTGTAGTATAGGCCTTGGCAACCCCTATAACTCGATCAATTAATGTAGGTCCAACACCAGCGCCAATGCATGCCCCTCCAGATATAGGATTTGAGGATGTCACATAAGGATATGTCCCATGATCTAAATCAAGTAATGTTCCCTGAGCACCTTCAAATAGGATATTTTTTTTGTTATTAGATGCTGTATGTATAGTCCTAGTGCAGTCAACTACATGTTCTTCTAACCTTCTTCCAAATTCTAAATATTCCTCTACTATTTCATTTTCATTTAGAGGCTTTCTGTTATAAATCTTTTCTAAAAGACCATTCTTCTCTTTCAATGGGATTTCTAAGACGTTTTTGAGCCTTGTCTTATCAAGTAAATCTCTAACTCTTACACCGTTCCTTTGCGATTTATCAGCATATGTAGGACCAATCCCTCTTCCAGTCGTTCCAATTTTGTGAGTCCCCCTTTCATTCTCCATGGCTTCATCAAGAATTCTGTGATAGGGCATTGTTACATGTGAAGTTGATGATATTTTCAACCCTGATATATCAATACCATTATCTCTCAACATATCAATTTCTTTCAAAAGAACTTTTGGATCAACAACTGTGCCTGAGCCTATTAGGCAAGTAGTGTTTTTGTATAAAATACCTGAAGGTATTAGATGCAGTTTTAAAACTTTATTATCAACTACGATAGTATGACCAGCATTTACTCCGCCTTGATAACGAACTACTATATCTGCAGACCGACTTAGTAAATCGGTTATTTTACCTTTTCCTTCGTCGCCCCATTGGGCTCCGATCACAACAACATTAGCCAATTTTATTTAGAGAATTTTTTTAATAGGAATATTCAATATATGCAAAAAAATCGCTTTCATTGATAAAAGTAAATGATTTGTATTAACTTTCTCTTAGAACCATTTTCTCAGCAAGAGATAATTCTTTGGTTAATCTTTCCTTCAATTTTTCAGGCAATGGTCGAGTCGCAAAATTTTTATAATGTCCTGCCATAGCATTTAAGGCAGTTTGCATTGTAGTAAATGACTGGGTTTTATTTACAAGACCTCTGTTCCTATATCTAGAGATATAGTCAGTTATTATCGATAAAGATTCTTCACGGACTTCATCTTTATTTGGATCATCTTTTGAAATATCTATAGCAGTTTTTAATGTATTTACTACGGTTATAGTATCTTTTGCATAATCTCCGGTCATATTAGTCTGAGCCGCAAAAGATGGAGATATTGATAGAGTAAAACAGATAATTATAGAAATGATAGAAGGAAGGAATTTCTTTGAAAAATTGCCAAAAGAGTAATTCATCTTTTTCATTAACATAGTTTCTCTCCTAATTTTTATGACCAAAAGATTACTTAATTGTACATTAATTTTGATTCAATAATAAAGTTTTCTAAAATTTTGTCTGTAGAAACTTTTAGTTTTGTTCTTTTAGAGCGAGAAATTAATTCAACTTCGTTATTTATGGAATCTCTTCCAATGATTATTCGAAAAGGAATACCTAATAAATCTGCATCTTTAAATTTTACACCTGCTCGATCGTCACGATCATCAAATAAAACATCAATATTATTTATTAAAAATTCATCATAAATTTTTTCAGCTAATTGTTTTTGTAATGGATCTTTAAAATTTGTTGGGATTAGGACAACTTCAAATGGAGAAATTTCGATAGGCCAACAAATACCATCATTATCGTGATTTTGCTCAATAGCAGCTTGAGCTAATCTTGTCACCCCAATCCCATAGCATCCCATCCAAATATCTTCTAATTCCCCATTTTTATTTGAAAATTTAGAATTCAATTTTTTACTATATTTTTGACCTAATTGAAAAATATGACCAATCTCAATACCTTTTTTTTCTACTAAAGTTTCTTCATTATGAAGAGATATTAAATCTCCCTCTTGAGCATTCCTGATATCAGCAGAATTAAAAAAAGGTTCTATAGATTTCCAAGATTTAAAGTATTTATGTAAGTCAATTTGATTTGCGCCACTAATAAAACTCTCAAGTTTAATAGCAGAGTAATCGACTATCCTAAGCCATTTTCTTTCCCATAAAGAGTTCCTATTGATAACCTCATCACTTAAATCAGGTCCTAAATAGCCTATTGGAGCACTATTTAAGTTCTCTTTTATTTCTGAGTTATTTTCAATTAAAGATAAGCTAATCAAATTTGAATCATAAATTTTATTCACAAAGTTAAAAACTTTGATTTCATTTATAAATTGATCACCCCTAATACAAGTAATTATTGGAACTTGCGTATTATCATCAAATTTTCCTAGATAAAGTATCACTTTGACTATTTGAGTTGAGTCAAAATTATGAAATTTGCAAATATCATCAATGTTTTTTTGATTAGGGGTGTTTATTAATAATTGATCGACTTCCTTAAGTGGTTTTGCTTCTTTAGGTAAAGAAACTGCCTTCTCAATATTTGCAGCGTATGATCCACTCTTGGTAAATAATATAGAATCTTCCCCAGAATTTGCTGTCACCATAAATTCTTTTGACGCCGCTCCTCCAATAGCTCCGCTATCTGCATCTACCCCAATAGTCTCTAATCCACAATTTTTGAAGATATTTGAATATGCTTTTTCCATTTTTTTATAAAAATTCTTTAAATCACTTTCAGATGAATGAAAAGAATATCCATCTTTCATAATAAATTCTCTACTTCTCATAAGTCCAAATCTTGGACGTATTTCATCTCTGAATTTAGTTTGAATTTGATAGTAACAAACCGGGAGTTGTTTATAAGAATTTATAGTCTCTGAAGCTATATTGGTGATCACTTCTTCATGAGTCGGTGCTAATCCCAATGATCTTTCCTGCCGATCTTTTAGATTAAACATAATACCTTCACCAGCTGTATAACCTTCCCATCGGCCTGATCTCTCCCATAATTCAGCTGGATGAAGTTGGGGTAAAAGTAGTTTTGAACAGCCAATTTTAAAAAGTTCTTTATCGATAATTGAAGATATTTTCTCAATAACTTTTAACATTAAGGGCATATAACCATATATACCAGAGCTAACTCTTCGAATATAGCCACCCTTTAATAATAATTTATGGGAAATAATTTCTGCTTCAGAGGGGGTATCACGAAGCGTCGCCAGAGGGAAAGAGGTGACGCGCATTAATGAATTTATGAAAGTATATTAATTTTATCAATCTATGGTTTAAAAAAAATTAAAGTGTCTTGAGTCCCTAAACGCATATGGTTTTAAAAATACCCTTTTGCTAACTTCCTTAATAAGTTAAAAAATCAAACTTTTTTTAAAGTTTAATTTATAATCTCAATAAAATTTTAAGAAAGCCATGGAAAATATAGAATCTGATATTTCTAGTTCAGAAGAATTGGTCGGTATCGATGAGGTTCAAAAATTTTTAAATAGATCTAGAGCTTCAGTTTATAGATATACAAATACTGATTTAAGAAATTTGAATCCAAATTTCAATCCAAGAAAATTAAATCCTGAATACAGAACTGATCAAAAGGATCCTTTACGCTTTCATCCTAATGAAATTGCAAGATTTGCAAAGGATATTTTAAGAATTAAAGAAGTTACTGTTGAAGTCTTTAACTCACCTTCATCCGCAACCCAAAATGTTTTATTACAAATATTAGAGGAATTAAAAACAATAAAAGAAATTCTTGAAAAAAAATAATTTGGTAAATCCAGTTATAAATCTAAATTTTGATTTATTTTCTTCTTGAATGTAAAATATATTTGTTAAGTAATTCTTAACTTTAATCAAGTAAAAAACTCTTAATGGATATAAATCCAAAGCAGTTTGTAGAGAGTAATTCTAAAGATGAGTCTCTTTTCTTACATAATAGAGATCAATTTGGAAAGGAAGATGATGATCCTTTAAGTATTAAAGATGTCTCATCATCTGTTCTTGGTATTATTCTTGCAATTATGACGATGTTTTTTCCTATAATAAGCGTCTTACTTGAGAGGCCATTGCTTCCAAAAAATGAAGCTAATCATAAAGAAATGGTAAAAAAACATGGATATTAGCTCAATCCCTCCATCTCCAATGAAGGGAATAGTAAATCTTATAGTTGAAATACCTGCAGGTAGTAGAAATAAGTATGAATATTGCTCAGAAGCAGGAATCATGGCTTTGGATAGGGTTTTACATTCCTCAGTAAGATATCCATTTGATTATGGATTCATACCAAATACCTTGGCAGATGATGGAGCCCCCCTTGATGCCATGATTATTATGGATGAGCCTACATTCGCAGGCTGTTTGATCAAAGCCAGACCCATAGGCGTTTTAGATATGTATGATTGTGGCGAGTATGATGGAAAATTATTATGTGTCCCTATTGCTAATGGTCGACAAAATAATATCGTAAGTATCAATCAAATTGCCTCGAATCAGTTAGAGGATGTTGCTGAATTCTTCAGAACTAGTAAAGGTCTTGAAGGAAGAACAGTTCAAATTGAAGGATGGAGAGACTATGATGTTGTATCTGAACTGATAGATAAATGTATACCAAGCAAAAAGAAAACTTTCAAAGTTTTAAAGAAAACTAAGACAATACATTAGTTTTTCTTTGTGGAAGCTCTATATTTTTTTAAACTGTTATTTAAGAATCCTTGGATAAAATTTTGAAAATAAGTAAATTAAAATTTATAAAGATTTTTTTTAATAATCTTCAATTATTGTTCAATAATTCAAAAAAAGAAATAATTAATGAATGGTTACCTCTAATATTCCTTGCAATAGGCATCTCATCTTGTAGAACTTTCTTAATAGAACCAAGATATATTCCTTCAGGTTCGATGCTACCCGAATTACAAATAAACGATAGGCTTTTGATAGAAAAAATTGTTCTTAAAAAAAGAAATCCTAAAAGGGGTGAAATTGTTGTTTTTAACTCGCCTTTTTCTTTTGATAAAGAACTGCTTAAATTGAGATCTAAACCTCTTCCTAGTAAATTATCTTGTTTCTTTATGGGTTTACCACCAATGTCTTTTATTCCTGGATTAAGTGATCAGGCATGTGATGCCTATATTAAGAGAGTCGTTGCTCTTCCTGGAGAAGTAGTTAGTGTTGATAAATTTGGCGAGGTTGAAGTAAATAAAATAAAAATTAATGAACCATATGTAATAAGGAAGTGCGAAGAATCATTATATGTTGATTGTGGTAAATTTTATAATTTAAAAGTGCCTGAAAATCACTTTTTAGTCTTAGGCGATAATAGAGCTAATAGTTGGGATGGAAGATACTGGCCTGGTGGGAAGTTTTTGCACAAAGATGAAATAATTGGAAAAGCTTATTTTAGATTTTGGCCATTAAATAGTTTTGGTTTTTTTAAAATTCCCAAATAGATTAAATCTCTTTTATTGGTTAATTTTCAACTATAAAGCCCCGGAAGCAGTTGTATCTATTATCTGTCCAAGGTGACTAGTAAGGTTTAATGCGCTTAGGATGTATTCATTTTTATTAACTATATCAATAACAGTGATTCCTCCATTACCTTGTTTTATCATCCAAATATTTGAATAATCTAATCCTAAAATATTGCAAATTAGAGTTTTGTTAACAGCGTCATGTGCAACGACAAGGGTAGTGTCATTATCTTGTTGAGACTCACAAATATTATTCCATGCAGATATTGATCTTTCAGAGACTTGTTTAATTGATTCACCCTCAGGCATAATTATAGATTCAGGTTTTGAATGCCACTTCTTAAGAATTTCTGGCCAAGTTTCTTTGATTTCCTTTTCTAATTTTCCTTCCCAAAGACCATGGCTTATTTCTACTAAATCTTTAATTTCTTTTATTTCTATTTTATTCTCTTCCCCTAATATAATTTTGGCAGTTTCATATGGTCTTTTCATAGAACTTGAAAAAGCTTTAGTGAATTTAATTTCCTGTAAATATTTTGATGCTTTTAAGGATTGATCTTTACCTCTTTCATTCAGAGGAATATCAATTTGACCTTGAAATCTTCCCTCTTTATTCCAGTCAGTTTCACCATGACGGATAAGGATAATTCTCGATTTACCATTTTTATTTGGGAACTTTTTATTAAGATGTGAAGTTTGATTGATACATTCAACTTGAGTATTAAAAGAATCTTCCGATTCGGAAATGTTAATTATTGATATTGATGCGTTATCTAACTTAATTTTTCTAAAACCTCCAGGAGGTTTTTTCAATAAATATAGAATCAGGCAACGTAATATTGCATTATGAGCAATTATTAAAACATTTTGATTGTTTTTATTCTCTTTTTTTAATTTGTAAATAAATTCTTTTGCTTGTTCAAATAAATCCTGAATCGGTTTATAAGTTGAATTATCTTCTTTTTGAAGTTCTAATTTTTCTGGATCCAACTTCCATAGATCATAGGAATCTTTATATTTACTTCTTATTTCATTAATTGTTAATCCTGACCATTTATCAAGATCAACTTCGAGGAGATTATTGTCATAATGAATATTAAAATTTTTCTTAAAGCATTTTTCTATCTCTTTAGCAGTTTCTGCCGCTCTAGTAAGTGGAGAAGAATATATTTTATCGAATTTGATTTCATTTAATATCTTTCCAGTTAATTGTGCTTGTTTATAACCTTCATCTGAAAGGTAGGATTCATTTGTTCTTCCCTGTATTAGTCCTTCTTTATTAAAACTACTCAATCCATGCCTTACTAATACTAAACGCATAATCATTATTCTAATAAATTTAACTAAACTTAATCATCTCATGGCATGATTAAATTATGTATGATCAACGAAAAAACCAATAAAACTCTCAAACAAATTTAATGTATAAAAAATTTTCTACTACTAAAATTTTACTCGCAATAGTATCTTTAATAATTACTTTTTTTGTTTGGCAACAAGGACTAAAGGATAGTCTTGATAGACCATCTGTCTCATTTGATATTAGTCAAAAGGAAATAGAAATTACTGAACTTGCAATGCCAGCAGTTCCAACAGATTTGAAGAGTATTATTTCAAATTCACCAAGAGATGAGATGATAAATTCTCTTTCAAAAGTCCCATTTCAAGAATTAACAGAGAGGAATAAATTGATTTTGATTATTTTGCAAAGTCATTATTATGAATCAAATACATATGATTTAAGTCAATTTAACAAACAGGTTTATAAAAATATTGCCGAAATTGTCTATAAATCAAGTTTAGATGAATCTTATAAGCCCTCTATTGAATTTATAAATGAACTGAAAAATGATAAATATTTATTTAATCTGCTAAGTGAAAAATTTAATATAAATAAAGACAAAGTTATAAACTATAAATTAGCTAAATTAATGTATTTAAAATTAATAACTATAAGAACGATACCATTGATATCTATCTTAATTGGTTCAATTCTTGTTTTAAAAGCTATTTGGAAAACTTTCAATTCCAAAGTTATCAATTGGGCAAAATATCAACCCTTGGATTTAAATATATTAGATATGATTTTATTGATTGCTGGAGGTTTTGTGGTCTTAGGCGAAGTCTTTTCACCTCTGATATCTATAACTCTTGTTGACTTATTTTCAAAAAATCTTTCATCAGAAATTGTTCAATCATTAAAGATATTTTTTGGTTATTTATTTATGGCTATTCCTCCTATATTCATTATTTATAGGCAAATAAAATTTATTAATAA
>MDTA01196708.1_pt1 | contig 10360 bp, 11 predicted proteins | sample 811151 | NCBI WGS metagenome assembly MDTA01 (sample SAMN05326648, study PRJNA326480) | marine metagenome | isolation source: seawater | place: Indian Ocean: South | collected 2010 | reverse complement strand
GTTATTTTTAGACGAAAAGGGAGAAAAAATTTCTAAATCAAAAGGTAATGGGATTACCATAGAACAATGGTTAAGATATGCATCTCCAGAAAGCTTATCTTTATATATGTATCCAAATCCAAAAAGAGCAAAAAAACTTTACGCTGAAGTTGTGCCTAAAACTGTTGATGAGTATTTAACTTGTATTGAAAAATATCCTAATCAAAAAGAAAGAGATCAAATTTTAAATCCAGCTTGGCACGTACATAATGGAAAACCACCCTCTGAAAAAATTGTAATGCCATTTTCAATGCTATTAAATTTAGCTGGATCTAGTAATGCAGATAACAAAGAAGTTCTTTGGAAGTTTATAAAAAGGTTTCATAAGGAGATAAAACCGATAGATTATCCTATTTTAGATGGATTAACTAAATTTGCTATAAATTATTTTAAAGATAAAGTAGAACCGCATAAAAAATTTAAAAGACCCTCATCTAATGAAAAAAAGGCTCTACAAAATCTTATCAATAAGTTAACCGAAATTAATGGAAATTTAAGTCCAGAAGAAATTCAGACCATAGTTTATACAGCTGGAAAAGAAAACGGATACGAAAAAAATCTTAGAGATTGGTTCAAATTAATTTATGAAGTTGTTTTTGGAGAGGAAAACGGTCCAAGGATGGGATATTTTGTCAGTTTTTTTGGATTGAGCGAGACAATTGAGTTAATGAAAGATAAAATAGAAAAAAATTAATGTTTTCAATACTAAGGCCTTATATATTTTCATTAGACCCTGAAGTGGCTCATGATTTGGCAATTAAATCACTAAAAGCTAATATACTACCAAAGAGTTTTTTTAGTGTTGATGATGAGCAGATGTTGGAGACAAATCTTTTTGGTAAAAAAATTTCAAACCCCATTGGCTTAGCAGCCGGTTTTGATAAAAGCGCGGAGGTTTATAATTCTCTATTTAAATTTGGTTTTGGCTTTATTGAAGTAGGAACTGTGACACCAAAACAACAATTAGGTAATCCTAAACCAAGAATCTTTAGATTGGAAAAAGACCAGGCTCTTATCAACCGGCTAGGATTTAATAATCATGGATCAGAAACTGTCTCAAGGAGAATTTCAAATAATCTTCCTAATGGTTTTCTAGGTATTAATATAGGACCTAATAAAGAGACAATTAACAAAGAAGATGATTATAATATATGTTTATCTAGACTGGCTATGCACGCTAGCTATATTACAATTAATATTTCATCACCTAATACAGAAGGATTAAGAGATTTACATGACCAGGAAGAAATGAAAAAACTTTTGAATGGGTTAAGTAAAGTTATAAAAGAAAAAAAAATTAGTTGTCCTTTAGCAATAAAGATTTCACCAGACATAAACGATAATGAAGTTGGTAAAATTGTCGAAACAGTAAGTAAATATAATATACAGGGTATTGTTGTATCTAACACTACTGACAACAATCGAGAAAATCTCTTAGATATTAAACGAAATGAAACAGGAGGATTATCTGGTAAACCACTTAAAGATATTTCTACAAGATTGATAAAAAAATTTTATTCAGAAACCAAAGGTAAAATCAAAATAATTGGTGTTGGAGGCGTTGACTCTGGAGAAAGCGCTTTTGAGAAAATAACATCAGGAGCTGATGCTGTACAACTATACACTGGCATGGTTTACAAAGGCCCTGGTATTGTAAAAGAAATAAAAAAAGACCTAATATCAATTTTAAAAAAAGAAAATATTAAAAATATTAGTCAGGCAATCGGAATTAATGCTTGACCCTAATGCTCGCAGCAATTATATATCACTTGAATAAAATTATGTCTAAAAGATGCGAATTAACAGGAATATCACCTTTAAAAGGAAATAATGTGAGCCACGCAAAAAATAAAACCAAAAGAAGGTTTTTGCCAAATTTAAAAAAGGTCACATTTAGAAGCGATATATTAAAAAAAGATATTAAACTGAACGTAGCTAACTCTGCTTTGAGAACTGTAGATTTTAAAGGTGGTCTAGACAAATTCTTAATATCTGCAAAAAAGGCTAAGCTTTCCAAAAAAGTTAAAAAAATTAAAGCATCCATTACAGCAAAATTTTAACTCTTAAATGAATCTATTTTACAAACTTTCTTTGTTGATGGGTTTGGTGGTAGTTTTATCAAATTACTTAGTTCAATTTCCTGTGCAATATTTTGGGTTAAATGAGATTTTAACATATGGGGCTTTTAGCTATCCAATTACTTTTTTAATTACAGATTTAGCAAATCGTGCATATGGCAAAATAGTAGCAAGAAAAATCGTTTATGTGGGGTTCGCAATTGGAGTTATCCTCACACTGTTTGTGTCAACCAATTTTTCTGACATGATTTCTATCAGAATAGCAATCGGCTCAGGCGTAGGGTTTTTCATTGCTCAAAATTTAGATGTTCAAATTTTTGATATCTTCAGAAAAAAAATATGGTATGTAGCACCTTTAGTATCCTCTATAATTGGTTCTATAACTGATACTTTTTTATTTTTTTCTATTGCATTCTATGCAACAGGAATTCCTTGGATGACACTAGCTCTTGGAGATTTAGCTGTAAAGTTATTTATAGCATTAGCAATGCTAATACCGTTTAGATTGCTTATCAAAAAAATTAAGGATTTTTCTGATACAACTGTTACTGAGTTTAAAAATTAGTGAATTGTCTTTTTATTTCTTTCGACAAATAAATCAGTTAATTGATTTATCATAACATCACCTAAATCTTGAACATCAGTAATTTTTACCGCTCTATTATAATACCTTGTAACATCATGACCAATTCCAATAGCTAATAACTCTATATTGGATTTATCTTCAATCCATTTTACTGTCTTTTTTAAATTTGACTCTAAGTAGTCACTCGTATTGGTTGACAGAGTAGAGTCGTCTACTGGTGCTCCATCAGATATTACCATCAAAATTTTTCTATCTTCTTTTCTTTTATTCATTTTGTTAAAAGCCCATTTGAGGGCTTCACCATCAATATTTTCTTTTAGCAAACCCTCTTTAAGCATCAGACCAATATTGTTTTTTGCTTGTCTCCATTGGGTATCTGCAGATTTATAAATAATATGCCTTAAATCATTTAATCTGCCTGGTAAATTCGGTTTATTATTTTTCATCCATTTTTCTCTTGAAGATCCTCCTTTCCAGTGTTTTGTTGTAAAACCTAATATTTCTACTTTAACCATACATCTTTCTAATGTTCTAGAAAGTATATCTGCGCAGATCGCTGCAACTGAAATAGGTTTGCCTCTCATAGATCCAGAATTATCAATAAGAATTGTTACTAAAGTATCTTTAAACTCAATATCTTTCTCTCTTTTAAATGATAATGAGTTAAATGGATCCATTATAATTCTTGGAAGTTTTGAGGTGTCTAATAATCCCTCTTCTAAATCAAAATTCCAAGATCTATTTTGTTTTGCCAAAAGTTTCCTTTGTAGTTTATTAGCTAATTTTGAAATAAAATTTTTGAGTTGTAACAATTGTTGATCTAAATTTTTTCTCAGTCTAACAAGCTCATCTACGCTCTCTAAATCTTCTGCCTTAACAATCTCATCAAATTCTTCGGTATAAGTTTTATATTTTAGATCACTTAAATTTAAACTTGCTTTTCTTTTATGATCTGGCCTAGAGCTGTCTTCAATTTCAATTTCTTCCTCAGCTTTATCCGAATCCTTGGCCTCATGTTCTAAATCTGGAATTCCGCTATCAATCGACATTTCCTCTTGATTTGTCTCTTTTTCTTTTGATTTTTGCTCTTGGTTTTGTGGTTTAGTCTGTTCGTGATCGTTGTTATTTTCTTCATCTTTTTTTTCCTCATCATTGAAATCTTTATCTAAACTCATATTTGATATCAGTTCAGAAATTAAAGAATTAAATTTTTCTTGATCTAATGTAAAATCTTTAAGTTCATTTATTCTATCTTTAAACTTATCATTTAGGTCTTTTTTGTAAGCTTTTAGTTTTTTATCAATTTGGTTTTCACTTTTAAAATCTAAAAATTTTACTCTCAAATAATTTTCAAATGACTCTACTATCTTATCTTCATTGTTTTTCAGATCTAATTCGGAAATTCTTTTTTGATAAAATTTTTCAATATTATTTTTAACTCCTTTAAAATAGCTTGTACCAATTTTTTCACATCTGATTTTTTCCGAGATATTGTAAAGTTTTTTTGAAATATTTCCTGTAGGCTCGTATTTTTTAAAAGTCTCATTATTTGAAAACCTGATTTTAAGTGATTTTGAGTCTGCTATTGCTCTTATTTCTTCGTTATTTAATTTATCTTTGATATTTTCAATTTCTGGTAATCTAATTGAGTTTTTTTCAGATTTTAAAACTTGATTACCAAAAGATACTTCAATTTTCTGGGAATTAGATAAAGATCTTACAGTTGAACTAATTGCAGTTTTAAAATCTTCTAACTTGTCTTTTTTAGTCTCCACTTTTATAAAGCAATATTTATTGATGACTCAGGAAGATCTTCCCCGAAACATCTCTGGTAGTATTCAGAAATTATTTTCTTTTCTAAGTCATCGCACTTGTTTAGAAATGTGATCTTAAAAGAATAACCTTTGTCTTTAAAAATATCTGTATTTTCTGCCCAATGTAAAACAGTTCGAGGACTCATTACTGTAGAGATATCTCCATTTATAAATCCTTTTCTTGTTAAGTCTGCTACTTTAATCATATTAGATAGTAATTCTTTTCCTTCTTTATTATTAAAAGACTTATTCTTTGCTAGAACTATTTCTAATTCTTTTTCGAATGGAAGATAGTTCAAGGTTGAAACGATATTCCATCTATCCATTTGACCTTGGTTAATTTGTTGAGTTCCATGGTACAATCCAGTGGTATCTCCTAGTCCAACTGTATTTGTAGTTGCAAATATTCTAAAGAAATCATGTTGTTCTAAAACTTTGTTTTTGTCTAAGAGTGTAAAATTTCCCTCACTTTCTAAAACTCTTTGAATTACAAACATTACGTCAGGTCTACCTGCATCATATTCATCGAATACCAATGCAACTGGATTTTGTATAGACCATGGGAGTATACCCTCTTTAAACTCAGTAATTTGTTTATTATCTTTTAAAATTATTGCATCTTTTCCTATTAGATCAATTCTGCTAATATGACTATCTAAGTTAACTCTAATACATGGCCAATTTAATCTTGCAGCTACTTGTTCAATGTGAGTTGATTTTCCTGTACCATGATATCCTTGAATCAAAACTCTTTTGTTGAAAGAAAAGCCAGCTAAAATCGCAAGGGTAGTATCTTTATCGAATTTGTAATCTGGATCTATCTTAGGAACATATTCATTTTTTTTTGAAAATGCTCCGACTTGCATACTACTTTCTATACCAAATGTTTGTTTGACAGAGAGTTTAATATCTGGTTTTCTTAAAAATTGTTCAATTGTCATTTCTTTCCTAAAGTTTTTTTTAATTGACTATAAGCTAACGTTATTTTTTTTAATTTTTCCTCAAATTTCTTGTTACCTTGGTTTTTATCAGGATGATATTTTTTTACAAGTTCTTTAAATTTTGATTGGATTTGCTCCCATTTTACCTCATCATTCAACTCCATTACTTGAAGTGCATCTTTATCAGTTTGAGAAATTTTAGTTTTTTTGAAATCTTTATAATTAGAACTTTTAAAAATATTTAATTTATCCTCAAGAGCGTTATTCCAGAGAATATTGAAAAAATTTTCAGATGAGCCAAATTTTTTTGTAGATTTATGCCATGTTAAATCGGACTTTATAAAATATTCTATCTCTTGATCATTCATATTTTCAAAATAATTCCAATTTTTATTGAAAATCTTAATATGCTCTAAACAAAGCATTCTATATTTTTTGCTATTATCTCGTTCAACCGGTGCTTTATAAGCACCAATTTCTTTACAATTTTTCCAGTCACATATTATTTTCATAATTTATTCTATATAGTAAATTTTAAATAATGAAAAATTATTTTGACAAAATTAAAGAAAAGTTAAAAAAAAATATTAAATTTGAAGAATTAGAAATTGTTGATAATTCTCATAAACACAAAGATCATAAATTTTTTAAAAAAGACAAGTACCATCTTGAAATAAAAATCAAATCGCTTTATCTAAGCTCAATATCTAGAATTAATGCTCATAAAATTATCATGAAAGTTTTGCAAGACGATTTAAAAACAAGAATACATGCTTTACAAATTAGTATTGAGAAATAACTCTACAATATTTTTTTAAGTTTTTAATTGAAATTTTATAAGTATTGGGCTTAGTAGTTTGTCCAATTTTTTTTAATAAAATAAAATTAATTTTATCATCATTGTTTTTTTTATCGTTTTTAAGATATGGAATTAAATTTAATAAAAAATTATAGTCATTGTATTTTTGAAAAGTATAATTTAATTGGTTATTCTGATAAATTTTAAGAATTTCATTAAGAGTTTCTAATTTGCAAACCTTTTTTACAATTGAAAGCCTTGTAGCTAAAATTATTCCCGCTAAAACTGCTTCACCATGAGTTAATTTTTTTGAATAATTGTTTTTAACTTCAATAGCATGGGCAAAAGTATGACCAAAATTTAGTGACATTCTCAATCCTTTTTCATTCACATCTTTTTGAACAAAATCTATTTTAATTTTACAACTTTTTTTAATTGCATGAATTAAATGTTTATTCTTTTTTAAAAAGATATGTTGAGAATTTTTTTTGAGCCAATTAAAAAAATTTCTGTCTTTGATTATAGCATGTTTTAAAATTTCAGCATAACCACATACCATTTCTTTTTTTGGCAAAGAATTTAAAAAAGATGTATCAATTAATACTAATTTTGGTTGATAGAATGCTCCGATTAAATTTTTTCCGTGAATTGAGTTAACTCCAGTTTTTCCGCCAATAGCTGAGTCTACTTGAGCCAGTAAAGTAGTAGGTATATTAATAAAATTAATTCCACGCTTAAAAATACTTGCCACAAATCCAACTACATCACCAGTTATCCCACCACCTACAGCTACAATCAGATCATTTCGATTAAAATTTTTTGATAAAAGCTGATTTAAAAAATAACCTACATATTTAAGAGATTTTGCTTTTTCGTTTGCTTGAAAAGAATAAGATATAACTTTAAAGTTTTTAAGTTGATTTATTAAAGCATTTTTAAAACCTCTAGGTACATTTTTATCGATAATAAGCGCAATATTTCTTGTCTTAGGACAGCTTAATTTAATATGTTTTGATAATTGACTAATTACTTTTCGACCAATGATTATTGAATACGCGTTATTCTTATTTCTAAATTTTATTTCCTGATACTTCATATATTTTTAATATTTTATTTACAATTTCTTCTGGTTTCATAAAGTTACACTTAACTCTAAAATCTGCCTCACTATAATTTTTCTTACGCTCTAAGTAAATTTTATTCACTTCATCCTTTAAATTTTTTGTAAGTAATAGAGGTCTTTTTTTCGTTTTATTAAGTCTTTTAATTAATTCATCTACATCTACATCAAGCCAAAAGCTTATAGAGGATTCTTTTACTGCACGTCTTATTGATTTATTCAAAAATGCACCGCCTCCAAGAGATATTACAGCTTTATTTTTTTTTAATACACCAAGGGTTATTTTATTTTCAATTTTTCTAAAGTAACCCTCACTTTTATTCTTGAATATTAAATTTATTGAACATCCCTCTTTTTCTTCGATTAGTTTATCAATATCAATAAAGCTAAACGAAAGCCTATCAGCAAGGTTTTTTCCGATAGTTGATTTACCAACACCCATCATTCCTGTCAAAACTAGCCTTTTACTCAATTTATTTTCCGATTTTGAATTTGATTTTTCATAATTATGTCTTATTTATTGAGTTTAAATTAAATCTAAAAGTATGCAACTTAAATACAACAGACAACCAAGTATTGGAAGTTCAATAACAAAGATAATAATTAAATTATTTCTTGTCATTTTAATTTTTATTGTTGCAATCTTTCTCATTGAAAAAGTTAATTTTCCAAGCCCGGAAAAAAAATACGATATTGACATAACAGATGATGTTAAAAAGCTTTAACAGTCTTTTAGGCTTATTAATTTTTTTTATAACCATCACAGCTATAAATGCTGAAGAAAAAATAGATATCTGGAAAAATGATACCAATAATAAAGAAGAGATAAGCGCTAAAAAAAAAGAACTACAAATCAATACTAGAGAAAAAATTACAATTAATAATCAAAGAAAAATAGATGAAAAAGAAATTATAAAAATAGATAGCGAATTACCAATCGCATCTTCTGATATAAAAGTCTACGGTATTTACGATCCAGCAGATTATGATTTCAGCTTAAACATGTGGTCTACGACCAAGGCAGAGGAAGTAAGAGCTAGCATAAAAAGATTAAAAAAAATTAAATTATCCCAAACATCTAATGAAATTTTAGAAAACATTCTTTTTTCATTTGCATATCCACCTGAAGGTATGAGTAATAAAGAATTTATTTCGCTAAAAATAGATTGGTTAATTGATAACAACAGAACAGATTTAATAGAAAGTTTTTTAAAACAGAATGAAGAATTTGTTGGAAAAAGAAAATTAGTTCAATTCATTGTTGATGAAAATATATCTAAGGCAGATATTAAAACAGGATGTGAAAAAATTAAATTTATAGATACTACTATCAAAGATGCGTATTTAGAGAAATTTAAAATATACTGTTTAATTTTTAATAATAATAAATCTCAAGCTCGATTACTGTTAGATTTGTTAAGAGAGCAAAATCAATCTGATAAATTTTTTGATGATAAAATTAATTATCTTTTAGGCATCACTGAAAAAACGACTAATAAAATTAATGAAAAAAATTTACTTAATTTCTATTTATCAAGTGTAACTATTAAAGATTTTAAATATGAACCCTCGGAAAAAACAAAAAAAGAAATTTGGGAGTATATGAATGCTGCGAACTTGATTACGTTAGAAGATGTTTCAGACAAACAAAAAATCAAAGATCTTGAACTCGCTGCCAATCAAGGACAAATAGATGAAAAAATAATTTTTAATATTTATAAACAAATTCCATTTAATCTTAATAACTTAATTAATGCTAAAAATTTATATCAATCATTAGACAAAATTGAAGCAAGAGCATTAATTTATCAAAAATATTTGCTTTCTGAAAATACAGAAACCAGATTAAATTATCTTTTCTTGTTAGAGGATTTATTTAAAAAGGATAAATTGATAAACATTTACTCAAATTATTTAAGTGTTACTTTAAAGGAAATCGGTCTAGAAAATATTCCAAAAGAATTCAAAGAAATAGCAGAAATAAAAATAAAAAATAATGAAGAAAAAATTATAGGTAAAATTAAATATAACGATAAAATATTACATCAATCTAAAATAATAAAATTTTATGTTGAAAACGAGGAAAAGAAAAAAATCCAAAAAGAAATTGACAAAATATTTAAAAAAATTACTAAAAGCAAAAAATATTTCTTTTCAGCAAAAGATCTAGCTTTAACAGATGCTCTTATTAAAGATGGGTTTAGCCTGCCTTCAAATTTTAACAGAAATGATTTTGGAGATAAATACAAAGTACCTCAGAATTTAGTTAAACTTATTGAAAACAATGAAAACGCTTTTCTAGCTTTAAAAATTGTAGAAATAATTGGTGAGGATGAACCTCATCAGCTAGACTCAGAGACAATTTACTTTATAACAAGTTTGTTAAATGACATGGATTTAATTAAGTTAAGAAACAAAGTTTTAATTTCAGCCCTACCCCAAAGAGTTTGATTAGACTATAATACTTTTATGTCTATCAAAAATATTATAACTGAACCTGATCCAATTTTAAGAAAAAAAAGCGAATTTATTGAAAAAGTTGATGATGAACTAAAAAAACTTTTAGATGAAATGCTAGAAACCATGTATTCTGCTCCGGGCATTGGTTTAGCAGCAGTTCAAGTTGGTATTTTGAAAAGAGTTATTGTTATAGATATTTCAAAAGAAAATGAAAAAAAAAACCCATTATTTTTAATCAATCCAGAAATTATTTTTAGATCTAAAGAAACCTCAGTTTACGAAGAAGGATGTTTATCTTTACCAGGTCATTTTGCAGAAATCGAGAGGCCTGCAGAGTGTCAAATTAGTTATATTGATTATTATGGTATTAAAAAAAAATTGAATGCAGACGGTTTATTATCAACTTGCGTTCAACATGAAATTGATCATTTAAATGGAATTTTGTTTATTGATTATTTATCTAAACTTAAAAAAGATATGATAATTAAAAAACTTGTAAAACAAAAAAAAGAAATCGAAAGAG
>MDTA01078815.1_pt1 | contig 10360 bp, 9 predicted proteins | sample 811151 | NCBI WGS metagenome assembly MDTA01 (sample SAMN05326648, study PRJNA326480) | marine metagenome | isolation source: seawater | place: Indian Ocean: South | collected 2010 | reverse complement strand
ATCAAAAAAATCAAAATACAGCACCCTAAAAAGACGTTTAGCCTCTATAAATGTAATGCATAGATACAAAGGACATTACCTGGACACCAAACATCCGATAATTATTGAAAACTTATTAGGGATTAAAAGATTAATTGGAGTTCATCAAAAAGCAAAAAAACCGTTACTATTTAACGACTTAAAAAAAATAATAAAAGTAATTAATGATTCTAAGTCCACTGAATATAAAAAATTAAGAGATAAATCTGTAATATTAATTGGATTTTCTGGAGGATTTAGAAGATCAGAATTAGTTTCCATTACAAGGGATGATGTAGAATTTGTTAAAGAGGGAGTTAAAATATTTGTTAAAAAATCAAAATCTGACCAAGCTGGTGAGGGAATGACAAAAGCAATTCCCTCTTTTAAATATATTGAATATTGTCCAGTTTATCATCTGAAAAACTGGATGTTTGAAAATAAAAATGAATTAATTTTTCCAATATCTGATAAAAACGTAGCTCTTATAATCAAGAAATATGCATTAATCGCCGGACTTGACGAAAAAAAGTATGCTGGACATAGTCTTAGATCTGGCTTCGCAACAACAACAGCAGAGTATGGTGCAAACGAAAGAAATATAATGGCTATGACTGGTCATAAATCTGTAGATATGGTGCGGAGATATATTAAAGAAGCTGATTTATTTAAAAATAATGCTTTAAATAAAATTTCAAATGAATAAAAAATTAAATATTTAAAATCTTATCAATAAAATTCTCATTCTTAACACCATAAGACAAAATTTTATCATAGATTTCATCAATTTTTAAATTTGAGAAATTATTTTGATTAAAAATACATTCTCCATTTTGAATTGGTGGAATAGTAGCCTTTAGATTATTTGTATGATTATTATACCAATTAGTTCCTAAAACGATCATTGGATGCGAGTAAGCTGCTAATACCCACATAGATCCTGAGTCCGTACCAAGAGCAAGTTTTGTCCCTAAAGAAATTTTTATTTGATTAATAAAATCAAGGTCAGTTAAATTGTGATAATACCTTTTATTTTCTGATAATTTAGGTTCATTAAAATAACCAAAATGATAAACATTAATTGAATCATTGATTAATCTTGAAACTAGCCCCCTCCACCATTCTTCTGATGGATTTCGGTTTTTACTTCTCCCATAACCGGCAAATGGCCATATCCCTAACGATTTGCTTAGAATTTTATTACGTTTTGAATTTTTTTTTTCGTAAGTATATGCTGCTTTTTTCTGTTCATCTTCAAATCCTGTATCAAACCATTTATTAAGATAAGGAATTTTTTCTTCATTTGTTAAGATATCATTAAAATCTGTTATACCAGACATTAAAGCAGTTTCCTCTATGCATGATCGATGATTATACCATTGTTTATCATCGTGTTGTCGATCTAAAATTTTTTTATTTTTATAATCTAATTTAGTAGTAATTAAATCACATTCTGATGCAATTTTGAAATCTGCAGAGTTAAAAGAGCTCCATTCTCCAGAAATAAGTATTTTATCAATATTAGGATGGTTAAAAAAAAGTGGTGCGCAGTAAGATATTTTTTTATGTATAACAAAGTTTACATAAGTATTTTTATGCTTCTTTTTAAAATAAACTAATTGAGGTAAACTCATTATTAAATCGCCTATTAAACTAAATGAAGTTCCCCAAATTTTAATCATATTTAGTTTCTCTAAATGAGTTATGAGCAAAAATTAAATCAGAATGAAGCCAATTTACCATATGATACTCATTTTGAATCATTAATTTATAAATTTCAGAGTTTATTATATTTTCCAAATTAAAATTTTTAATTTCAATTTTTTCAAGACTCATATCTAAATATTCTATGACTATAATACTAGGTCTATATTTTTTTAGATTAAATCCTTTAATAACTTCTATTTCATGACCTTCCACATCAATAGAAACAAAATCAATTTTTTTATCTCTATATGGAGATTTTTCAATTATTGAATTTAAAGTATCAGATTTAATCTTTTTAATTTTTTCTGCAGAATGTGAGCTCTCATTTTTACTAGTTTTAATCATATTTATTGGCGATTTTTCATGGAAGTTTATATACTCAAGCTCACCTTTAATGGATGAGACTGCTAAATTAATGTTAAGATCTTTCCTTCTAAATAAATTAAATAATTCAATTGATTTTCTATCAATATCAATATTAATACCCCGCCATCCTTTTTTATTTAGTAAATAAGTATTATTATTATAAACAGGATGATTGCACCCAACATCTATATAAATACCTCTTTCTTTTTGAAAAATATAATCAACTATCAAATCAATACTTGTTAAAGAGTAAGATGTTTTTTTTGCTTTAATCTTTCTGTTTAAATAACTTGGTAACTCTTTTATAAAATTTATCATTTAAACCCTTTTGAAGCTTTTATAATCTGTTTGAATATAGATTTTAATTTAATTTTTTCATTAAAATTAGATTTATAAACAAATTTGTGTTTAGTATTTAAAGGTTTCCAGCAAGTATACCAAGTAAGATCTTTTTTATTTATAATATCAATAATATTTGTTTTATTAAAACCTGATATTTGAACCAAAAAACCTGAGTGACAACTAATAGAAAATGATGACATTGCAATTATCCTTTCAAACATGGCAAGATTTAAATTTTCTAAAAATATGATTTTTTTGTTTTTTTTTAAATTTTTTTGAAGGAATTTGTAATATAAATCTTTATTTTTATTTGAAGTAATTACTATTTTTTTTTTTATTTTTTTTTGAAAATACATCAATTCTTTTGAGAAATCTTTATTTATATTAATTATATCGTTCCATTTTTCATCTAGATGAAACAATACATATTTCGATTTAATTTTTTTATTAAATAATTTTGTAGATAGAAAGATATCTTTTTTCTTAATTTCATAATAGTAATTTTCTTTTGAGCTTAGTTTTAAATTTAAATTATTAGCTAATTTTACCAAAAGAGATGGTAAATGTTCGGCTTTAGATAAATTTTTCTTACTAGTAAAAGATTCAAATTTATCAAAAATTAAATAATTATAAATAAAATTTGGTTTTGACCATTTTAAGTTTATTATTAAATTAAAAAAATTGAATACATAAGAAATCCCATATTTTTTTTTTGCTTTCAAAAATATATTAGTAAAATTGGAAAAAGATTTTCCATCTAAGCTTAATGAACAATAATAATTATGCCCTATTATATTTTTAAAAATTGAAATTTTCTTACTTAATTTACTGTTTTTATCATAAACAAGAACCTTGTTTATGTTTTTATAAGAATTGATGAGTTTCTTATTATATGGGGATCCTACTATTGTTATATGGGACTCTTTATATTTTTTTTTAATTGCTTTGATAATATTTGTTATAATTAAAAAATCTCCCAATCTATCAGTTCTGAATATAATAAATCTTTTCATTATAATTTAAATCTTATCATTTTTTTTCTATATCCTAATTGTCGTAATAAATTTACATTAGCAAACAATCCTGGAAATTTTTTATTTTCAAATACTAATTTAGTTTTTACGTTATTCTTATCTTTAATAAGCTTAATTAAATCGATTAGGTTTTGTCGCTTACCACTTCCAATATTTACTACTTTAGTTATTTTTCTATTTAATATAAAAAATAAAATTTCACAAAGTTGATCTAGATTTATATAATCTCTTGCAGTATTGATTTTACTAATTTTTAATATTTTTTTATTACTTCTTAATCTATTTTTAATATCATGAATAAAAAAACCTTTACCGTGTTTGTTGGAATAAAAATTGAAGATTCTCGCAATTCCAATTTTAAATTTGATTTTTTTATGGTTTTTGAAGATAAAATCCTCAACCCTTTTCTTAGATTTTCCATAAATAGTTGAGGGTTTTCTAATCGAATTCTCTGACAATGATTTTAATGAGGGTTTATATACATGTGATGTAGAAGAAAATAAAAAATAATTTAGATTAATTAATTTTGATTTATTCAATATTTTAATAATATCAATTGTTGCTGATGAGTTTATTTTATAAGTTTTTTTAGGATTAATATTAGATTTTCCTATAGAAGATATACTTGCTAAGTGAATAAAGTACTGTATATCAGAATTTTTACTAAGCCATGATTTAAATTTTTTTTTATTTTCAATTTTATTTTGGTAAATCCTAAAACTTACTTTAGTTTTATATTTTCTGATTAACTGGCTTCCTAAAGCCCCTTTTGCACCTGTTATTCCAATAATCTTTTTAGATACTCTGTTCAAAAGTTTTAACTATTTTATTTACTAAAATATTATTAATTTTTTTCGTTGGTAAACCTATAAAAAAACCATGATCATTCACTATATCTGAATTATAAAATTTTAACCCTTTTAGCAGTTTATATTTTTTTACTGATGGTTGTTTAATAAAGTTACCACTTATTATAGGTCTAGTTTCTATACCTCTTTTTTCTAAATTTTTAATAATCTTTTTTCGATTTTTTTTATATTTAGTATAAATAGGTATACCAAACCACGAGGGCTTAACGTTTTTATTGGCCTCTATAAAATAGAAATTGTCGTTAATAATCTTACTTTTTTTAAGAGAGTTGACGATAAAATTTCTATTTTTATTTCTTAAAGATATAAAACTTTTCATATCATTGAATTGGCTTAGACCAATAGAAGCTGAGATATCAGTTGGTCTTAAATTAAAACCAGAATTAAAAAAAATGAATCTTGAGTCTAAATGTTTATTTTTATTAGAAATTTTTTTTTCATTTTTTAATCCTCTTGACCAACCATGGGCCCTAAGAGCTTTAAGAATTTCATAATCTTCAGGACTCCTACAGGTTATCATACCGCCTTCACCTGAGGAAATTTGATGTGATGAATAAAAAGAAAAAGATGAAAATTCACCAAATGTACCTAGAAATTTATTCTTATATCTTGAGCCAAGTGACTCACAAGTATCTTCAATTAAAATAATATTTTTTTTTTTAATTATTTTCATTAATTGTTCCATATTTGTTGAATTTCCTAAAACATGGACTAACATTAAAGCTTTCGTTTTTTTATTAATTTTTTTTATTAGATCTTTAATATCAATATTCAATGTAACAGGATCAATATCGACAAAAACAGGTTTTAATCCTGATTGAATTATAGGCCATAAAGATGTCGACCAACAAACAGTTGGTATAAGAACTGAGTCACCCTTTTTTAACCTTTTTTTTCGATATGGATTAATCAGACATTGCAAGGCTAAGAGATTTGCAGAAGATCCTGAATTTACCATTAAAGAATATTTCGTCTTAATTGTTTTGGTAAATTTATCTTCAAATTTTTTAGTATGTTTGCCTATAGTAAGCTTACCTGTTTTTATTACTTCTATAGCTCTACTAAGATCTTTTTTTCTGTAGGGATCTTCAAGAAGAGGATAAAAAAAGCTTTTTGGCATTAACTATTCTCTAATTCGGAAGAAATCATATCCTCTATTAAATCGTCAGTATTGTAGATGGGTTTCCATTTAAGTAATTTTTTGGCTTTAGAGAAATCTCCTTTTAAGAAATCCACCTCAGAAGGTCTAAAATACTTTTTATCGATTTCAACAATTACTTTTTTACTTTCTTGATCAATACCTTTTTCTCTTTCACCTTTACCCGTCCATTTAAGTTTAATATCAAGTTTTTTTGCTACTTTTTCTACAAATTTTTTTACAGTGGTTTCTTTATTTGTCGCAATAACCCAATCATCAGGTTTTTTATACTGCAAAATTTTCCACATTGATATTGCGTAGTCTTTCGCATGGCCCCAATCTCTAATTGCGTACAAATTCCCTAAAGTTAATTTTTTTTGATATCCTTTTTTAATACGAACTAAACCTTGAACAATTTTTTTAGTTACAAAGGTTGGTCCTCGTCTAGGTGACTCATGATTAAATAAAATACCATTAGAAGCAAAAATTCCATATGCCTCTCTGTAATGGACAGCTGTATGAAATGCAAAAACTTTTGAAACACCATAAACCGATCTTGGATGAAAAGGGGTTAATTCATTTAGAGAACTTCTTTTTTTTACTAATCCATACATTTCAGAACTTGAGGCTTGATAGTATTTTGTTTTTTTTAATTTTAATATTCTGATAGCTTCTAGTATTCTTAGAGAGCCTAATGCTGTAATATCTGCTGTGTATTCAGGCACATCAAAAGAAACTCTCACATGACTTTGTGCTGCAAGATTATATATTTCGTCAGGTTTCACTTTGTTAATAATGCTTAATGTACTCGTACCATCAGATATATCGCCGTAATGTATAAAAAAATTTTTATTAGTAAAGTTTAAACTATCAAACAAATGATCTATTCTCTCAGTGTTTGCACTTGATGATCTTCTCTTTACACCATGAATGATATAATTTTTTTTCAAAAGAAGTTCAGCTAGGTAAGAGCCATCTTGACCAGTAATACCAAAAATAATAGCTGTTTTTCTTTTTCTTAATTTTCCCATAAATATTTCTTTTTCGATTTAATATCTAATGTTTTATCTATTATGTATTCTGATACAAGGTCAGAATTAAAATATTTCATATATTTTATTTTTCCATTTCTTGCAATTTTTTTCCTTAATCGTTCATCTGAGGATATTTTTATAACTTTTTCAGAAAGATCATTCACATTTTTATAAAAAACCATCTCATTATCACTAAAAAAATTTTTATACTTTGTTTTTTCATCGATTAAACATACAAGTCCATTACCTACAATCTGTGTTATTCTATCACTGCTATAATATTTAATTGCATCTCCTCTGCTTAAATTTAATCCCATTTTTGCATTCGAGATTGTTTTAAAGTAGTGATCTGCCCAAATAGGTTGAACTTTGTCTATGCCATAAATATCAAATTTAATATTAGGAGTACTTTTCCTTAAATTATTTAAGAAAAGTATTCTATCGTCTGTTTTACCAGATTTTAGGACTCCTCTATGTACGCCATGACTTAATGCAAAAAATACATCAACATTACAAGATTTATTAAAATTATTAAGTGTCTCAAACGATCTATCACTAGGGTTGGGAATATAAAAACTTTTATCACAATTTAAAAAGTTTAATACATCTGGACTTGTTGTTAGAAAAGTTGAGTCCACAACTTCTATTTTATCTAATATCCTATCTTTATTTCTTTCATAATCAGGTCCATTTTTATTTAATGGATCTAAAAACCATTGGCAAAATTTTGTATTTGGGTAATCTTGCCTTAACTCAGCTATTTGATCTTTTGAAATGAGATCAGCATGACCTAATACTATTAAATCAGGTTTATAATTATAACAGGTTTTCTTAAGTTTATCATTTAGAGTTTTTGCACCTTTAAAATCTCTTATCGATTTATAATATTTTTGGATATCTCGGTCACTAAATCCAAGAACACTATGGCCTTGTCTTATAAATCCGTTATTAATTCTTCTACCAGTATTAAAAAAAAGTCTTCCATCCAATCTTTCATTAAAATTTGTTATATGGAGTATACGTAATGATTTTTTTGCTTTTTTAGTAAAGAAAAATTTATTTAATTTTAATTTTTCATCTCTATAGTTGTCTATCATATTTGTAACAAATTCATGTGTAAGATAAAAATTTTCTATTGACTGCTTTTGTAATTTTTTTCTTATATTCTCATTATTTATTAAAAAATTAATTTCTTTTGTTAAGGATTTTACTGATAGATTAGATAAAATTCTTGCATTAGTTATTGTTTCAGGCAATCCACCTTTATTTGTAATTATTACAGCACAACCATTAGCAGATGCCTCCAAACTTGTTCTACCAAAAGGTTCTTCCCACCTTGAGCAAGCCACAGCTATACTTGAATTTTTAAAAACTTTTAGTACTTCTTCATGATTTAAGAAACCAAGGAGATCTGCGTTTTTGTGTTTAAGATTAATTTTTTCTCTTTTTTCATCTCCTATAATTTTTGCTTTCCAACTTGGATATTTTCTTAAAATTTTTTGAATTGATTTAACAAATATATCATATCCTTTTGCTCTGTTTAACTTTCCAACAAATGTAATCCAATTTTTTTTTTTGGCGATATTCGAAATTTTTCCCTTTTTAGCTGATTGAAAAAAAACAGCTAACTTATTGCTATTAACAAACTTATTTTCTAGTCCTTCTAAAAATCTTTTTTTTGACCAATTACTATTAAAAATTATTTTATAACAGATCTTTAATAATTTTTTTCTTTCCTCGATTGTTTTGGAGCCATCCATAGACAATGGATCATTATGAAAATATAACGAATAAATACTATTAGGAGATTTACTACTTAGTTGTTTAATGTAGCTAGGTCTATTATGTACTTCTACAATTGTAAATTTATATTTATTTTGTAAATTAATAAATTTATTTACATAATTTTTAGTCTGACTACTGAGTAATTGTTTAGTTAGATTTATATTTTCATATTTAATCTTAAATTTTTTTTTAAAATTTGTATTACCAAAAACAATTATATCTTTTTTATATTTACTTTTTCTTGTTGTTTCATACACAAATAATGATACTGCCCCCGGATAATCCGGAGAAAAATTTTCCTTGTATGGTAATAAAATCCCTATTTTCACAAATATTTCTTTTTTAAATCATTTCTTAAAGATCGGTTATTCTTTATATAATATTCTCTAGAAATTGCCTCTTTTTTTGATTTAAATCTTTCTTTATAAATTAATACCCATTTTCTACCCCTAGTAAACTTTGCTCCTTTACCCGAGTTATGAAGATTAATTCTTTTTTTTAAGTTATTTGTATAACCGACATAAGTAACTGATCTTATGCCCTTAGATTTGAGCATATATACATAGTAAATCAATTAATACCCTTTAGACTTGGATGCTTTAATGCCTTTTAATATTTCAATATCAGATTTTGCACCTGATGTAATATATCTACTGTCAGATCCCACCGTTACAAGGTTAAAACCTTTTTCTATCATTTTTTGAGCATATTCTGCTGATCCATTGTGTAAACCTGCTAATAAATTTCTTTTTTTTGCAGATTCAAGAATTCTTAAAATTTCTTGATAGGCTTTCGTACTTTCAGGTTTATCAAAACCTGGTTCTTCACCCAAAGCTAAACTTAAATCTGCAGGACCTATATAAATTCCATCTAAATTTGGCGTATCTAATATTTCATCAAGTTTCTCTAATGATTCTTTAGTTTCAATCATAGCCAATTTTAATATTTCTTGATCAGCATTTTTTGCATAATCGCTTCCACCATATATTGATGCTCTTATGGGTCCAAAACTTCTGTAGCCTTTCGGGGGGTATAAACATGCCTGCACAAATTTTTCTGCTTCTTTTCTATTACTTACCATCGGGCAGATAATTCCGTAACATCCAGCGTCTAAAATTTTCATTATTTGTCCTGGTTCATTCCAATTGACCCTAGCCATAGGAGTTGTTTCTGTAGTTGAAATAGCTTGTAACATATTTACTGCATTAGGATAATCTATTAAGCCATGTTGCATATCAATCGTAAGCGAGTCCCATCCTTGATTAGCCATCACTTCAGCTGAAAATGAACTTGGAACTGCCAACCAACTATTTATAATTGGCTTGCCTGCTTTGAAAAGTTCTTTAATTTTATTTTTTCTCATTCGTATGAAATTCCGAAATGAGTATATTTTATATTTAAATAATCTTTGATTGCCATCGAGCCACCTTCTCTACCATACCCAGTTTGTTTTATTCCACCAAAAGGTGCCTCTGCTACAGCTACAACAGGAGTATTAATTGCAACACAACCAGACTCTAGTTGCTCAGATGCTCTATTAGCTTTTTTTAAATCAGTTGTGTAAACATAGCTGCATAAACCTAGATCATTGTTATTTGCTCTGTCCATTACTTCATCAAAATCTTTAAAAGTTAAAATAGGTACTATTGGGCCGAACGGCTCTTCTTTCATAACAGTAAAATTATCTTTTATATTATCGAATATTGTTGGCTCGTAGAAATATCCTTTATTAAAGTTTGCTGCTCTTTTACCTCCAAGTAAAACTTTCCCACCTTCTTTTTTTGTAATTTCTACTAGTTTTTCAACCCCTTCTAATCTTTGTTTAGTACATAAAGGACCTAGCAATGTATCTTTATCCATACCATTTCCAATTTTTAATTTTTTTGTTTTTTCGACCATTAAATTTGCAAATTCATCTTTTTTCTTTTCATGTATATAGAATCTATTAGGCGAAATACACACTTGCCCATTATTTCTAAATTTTGAAGTTATTGCCATGTCTGTAACTTTATTCAAATCTACATCATCAAAAACTATGAATGGTGAGTGACCACTTAATTCCATTGT
>MDTA01015338.1_pt1 | contig 10360 bp, 8 predicted proteins | sample 811151 | NCBI WGS metagenome assembly MDTA01 (sample SAMN05326648, study PRJNA326480) | marine metagenome | isolation source: seawater | place: Indian Ocean: South | collected 2010 | reverse complement strand
TCCCTTAATCTGTTCGAAGGGCTGAGTGAGGGGATTATGCGCCGGCTCAGCGAGAACAAACTCGATATGGGATTTACCTATAACCCGACTGTCGTTAGCGGTATCCGAACGGAACCGCTGCTACTTGAATATCTGTATCTGATTGTCCCAACCTCAGCGGAAGACCCCGGTGACACAATAACCTTCCGCGAAGTTTGTCAGCGGGAACTTATTCTCCCCAGCCGTGGTTTGGGGTTGCGGGAATGGATCGAAGAAGCGGCCCGAGAGAGGGATTTCAAACTCAATATCGTTCTGGAAATACACGCGGTTGCGACATCTCGGGATCTTGTTGAAGGCGGCCTGGCGTGCGGAATTTTGCCCTATGCCGGTGTCCAACAATCGGTAGCGGCGGGACGGCTGTATGCAGCACAAATCGTCCGTCCCCGCATTCCGCGAACTCTCCACATTGCCTATGCATCGTCTTTCCTTGAGAACAATGCCTCGCGCGCTGTCCGAGGCCTGATCGACGAGGTAATCGCAGACCGGATCGATGCCAGCGAAGGGCGGCTGAAACACGCCTGATCAGATATTTCGAAACGGAATGGAAGCTAGCTCGCAAGTGTTTTTGATTATACTTATATGAACAACGTAATAATAATTTTGTAACATGAGAGGATCGTCATGAGCTCTAAAACAGTGGTCGCCGCCCTCGACAAGGTGGTCGATAAATATTCCAAGAATTCCCGGATGATCAACGAACCCCTGACAAAGGGCCGGGCCTATATGTTTGTCATGCAGCATCGCCAGAATACGATGCACCGCAATTCGGTGCTGAAGCTACGCGTCGCCACGAACTGTCCGGAATGGGACGTCAAGCTTGGCATTCTCGAAGCCTGTGTCGAAGAAATTGTATCCGATACGGATCACGGCGACGGAAGGCCACATTGGAAAGTGCTGGAAGACCTCGGCGTCGATTGCGGCATGAAGCGGTCCCAGATACGAAGCGCAAAATTGCTACCGTCCACACGTCTCGCCTGGCGTGCTTGGGACGGATTGATGACCAACCGGCACTGGCTGCTTGGTCTCATGGCCAATACCTGCGCCGAACGGTCGAACATTCCCGGTTACGGTCGTGGTGTTGTTCGCAAGAAGGGCTGGTTCGGCAACGAAAACCGGCGCTGGGGTAAAATGTTCGGCCTAAACGAGGAGCAGCGCCTTTTCTTCGGTATGCATTCCGAAGCGGACATCAAGCATTCAAACCTTGGATGGAACACGGTCGCCAAATATGCCAGCAAACTTCGCATGGAAGACGAGGTCGTCGATGCGTGCGAGGAAAATTTGATCGTCTGGGAGCATTATCTCAGCGGGATCGCGGACGCCGGCGATGAGCTGGACAAGAAGATGGGCTGGCGCAAAAAAGTCGCCTAAGTCAGAATTCAGGTCGGGCGGGGCGCAGTTCCCGCCCGAAGTCTATCGAGCGCGCATTTCGGAGTAGCGAATGTCCAGACTAGAGATCACTTATGCCGCCAGTGATTACGAGCACACGCGCGACCTGACACGCGGCGATATTCAGGCCGAGGGGATCGATCTGCGGTATCTGAACCTGCAGATCGAAGAGACGTTTTTCCGGTTCATTAAGTTTCGGGAATGGGACGTGTCCGAAATGTCTTTCGGTAAATATATCGCTCTTAAATCACAGGATGACGACACGGTCACTGCAATCCCAGTGTTTCCATCACGGGTTTTCCGTCAATCGTCGCTCTTCGTTCTGCCGGACAGCGGGATAAGGGATGCATCGGATTTGCGCGGCAAGAAAATAGGTATCCCCGAATGGGCGCAGACGGCGTCCATCTATACGCGCGGCTGGCTAGTCCACAACATGGGAATCCCGTTACAGGAAATCGACTGGATCCAGGGCGGCGTCAACGATGCCGGACGGCAGGAAAAGGTGAAGCTGAAACTGCCCGATGGCGTGTCCTATACACCACGGCCGGACAAATCCCTGACCCAGATGCTTTTCGACGGGGAGATCGACTGCATCATGTCCGCCCATCCGCCTGCCCCGGTGGAAGAGGGCGACGACACGATTGTGCACCTCTACCCAAATTACCAGGAGGTAGAGGAGCAGTACTACAAGGACACCGGCATCTTTCCGATCATGCATGTGATCGCGATGCGGGGCGATGTCTTCCGGGAAAACCGCTGGATCGCGATGAACCTTTTGAAGGCGTTCACGGAGGCCAAGGACCGCGCTATGTTCCGGGTTCAGGAAATGACCGCGACACGGGTTCCCTACGCTTGGTGTTACGAAGGGGCGCAGAAGGCGCGGAAACTATTCGGCGACGACTTTTTCCCCTATGGTATTGAGCCCAACCGGACGACGCTTGAAGCGTTCCTACAATACGGGTTCGAACAGGGTGTCTGTCAGCGGAAAGTCGAAGTCGAGGAGCTCTTTCCGAAAGAAGTACAGGCAGAATTCCGGGTTTAAGGAAGGATCGCGTCATGCTCTTTATCGATAACGCGCTCGTTTCCGAATTGCTGTCGATGAAGGAATGCATCGACGCTCAGGAAGCTGCGTTTCAGGATATTCCCTCTGGCAGGGCAGCCCATCGACCCCGTCTGGACATGTATGCCCCCTGTGAGCGGGACGATGGCTACTATCGCTGGGGTACAATGGAAGGGGTCCACGACGGCATTTTTTCCATTCGTATGAAATCCGACGTGATTACTTGGCCGACTGATGGCGCCGGCCGGTGGACCGAAGACAAGTACTGTGTTGAGCCCGGTACCTATTGTGGGCTGGTGTTCCTGCTTTCTTCGGAAAATGGTGAGCCGCTGGCAATGATTAACGACGGAACCATCCAGCATATGCGCGTCGGCGGCGGGGCCGGGATCGGGGTGAAGCACCTGTCCCGGGCCGATGCCAAAACGGTCGGTCTGCTTGGGTCCGGCGGCATGGCGCGTACCTATCTACAGGCGTTTAGTGTCGTCCGTGACATCGAACGGGTGAAGGTTTTTAGTCCCACCTTGGCCAACCGGGAGAGGTTTGCTAACGAAATGAGCGCGGAGCTTGGCATCGATGTGGACGCAGTCGACAGCGCGCAGGCCGCCGTCGCAGGTTCCGACGTTTTGGCGTCAGCGACTGATTCCATGGAGCCCACGTTCGATGCCGACTGGCTGGAACCGGGCATGCATGTGACCAACCTAGGCCCTGCCGAGATCAGCCACGAGGTTCTTGACCGGGTCGATGTGAAAGTCCGGCAGGGAACGTCCGGCGTTGAAATGCCGGAAACCGATCACATCAAGGGCGGTATCGGGCATTCGCCCATGGCATATATCGCCGGCACTGAAGACGATAGAAAGCGGCTTCCCATCCGGGATGATAAGACCAGCGGCTTCAAGGTCAATTTTCCGGATTATTGCGATATTATGACCGATCGTTCAAAAGGTCGGACGTCCGACGATCAGATTACTTATTATCATAATATGGGGTTTCAGGGGCTGCAGTTCGCCTCCGTAGGAGGGTTGGTTTACAGGAAGGCCCGTGCCGCCGGAAAAGGACATGAAATTCCCACGGAACTATTTCTGCAGGACATCCGGGACTGACCGCGTTTCGACTCCGACAAAGCGTCAGGCACGTTTCAGGAATAGATAGGCCTTCTTCGCCAATCTGAAAGTAGGGGAGTCCGGCCGCACCAGCTTTCGGACGCGCCGTTCGCTTTCCCGCTCCAACACATGGGCGATGAAGCTGATCGGCGCACGGCGGCGATAGGCTTTAAAATACTCATCAAGCTCTTCGTCGGATTTAACGCGGCCGTTATCCGCGTATTTGGCGACATAGGGCGTGAAATGTGGATGCAGGGATTCCGCCTCCCAGTTTCCGTGCAACCGGGTTTTCATAAAATTTCCGATCAGTAAATCGTCGAAAATTTCATACCTGATGGCGGTTAAAAGCGAATGTCGGGGTGCTTCGAAGGTGAGACCGCGGTTTGACCGGCGCCGTGACATGTCGATGGTCCCTTCGGTGCCGCCCACTCTAAGGTTTATAAAGTCGAGCTGATTTTCCAGTGTCGTAATTTGGCGGAAATAGGCTTCGACCTCGGCCATCTCCATCTTTTCCAGCGGGTCGGTCCAGTTGTCGCCGAATTCCTCAGGTTCATACACACGTTCGACGGATTCAGAGGGATTTAATTCCGATATTTCACCGGTTTCGGCGTTGTATCGGATAAACGCCGGGTGAAGCGCAATGTCCGCTTCGGAATAATCGTCGTAGAACGCTTCCAGTGGAGTCGTTCGGGTATTAGCCCACAGGCTGTCGCGTCTCTGATAAATGTGAAAGCAGCTAAACGGAACGACGTCTGTGGTTCCATAGAGTTTCGCGAAAAATGCAATTTGCTGGCCGATGGATCGTTTGCGGACGCTGTCGGGCGTTATACGGTTTGCGTTGTCGTCAATGAAATTCATCATGTCGACATCGCCATAGCCGAATAATTTAAGCAGGAAACTTCTATCGGCCTGCCGCACGATCCTCTTTACCCGTCTACCCCAGCCCCTATCGGTGGCGTCGTTCAGATTTACCAGCAGCGTTCCGCCTACATCGACCAGTAGCACAGCATCCTGAAAATAATCCGAAATGCAGTAAACGCGGATATTGTCTGACAGCGATATCCATTCGCCAGATTTTAGAACGGTAACATCGAAACCCTGTTCGGTCAGATCGTCCCGGATGCGGTTGCCTTCGTGATCGGGCAGGAGGATCTTCTGCCCCTGAAAACTGTTGAGAGAATCCGGGTTCAGGTGGTCTGGATGCCCGTGTGAGAGCCACACGTATTTGGACCGAAGGATCGCCTGCCGTTGTTCTTCTGGAATATCAAATGGAAGGCCCCAGCTCCCGAAATACGCCGGTTCGCCCATCCATGGATCCGTCGCAATGACAGGTTCGCCGTCATAGGCTATCAGGGTGGCGTTGCCGATTGTGTCGAAGCCAAGCATCAGTAATCCGGTCTGATAAGTGCGCGGGAATCTATCGGTATTGATCCTACTTTTCTATGCCACTGAGTCGCCGGTCTTTTGTGTAAGTTTCAAATATGTCACTGCCTACGGTTCTTATTTCCCATACCCCGCCCGATGAAATCAGAGAGCGCATCGGGGAGGTCCTGCAAGGTGCCGCTGAACTGGTGGCCTTCCCGGAAGTTGCCGAAGCCCGGCGGGTAGACGTGCTGCAAACCTGCCGGGCCGTTCTGACCTATCATCCGTTTCGCGATCTTGGGATTGATTCACTGGTCCAGCTTAAAAATTGCGGCCTGATGCAGTGCCTGACAGCCGGCATAGATTATCTGCCGCTGAGCGAAATTCCCGACCACATCCTGGTGGCCTACAACGCCGGCGCCTTTGCTAAACCGATGGCGGAGCATGTTGTTGCTATGGCGCTGGCGGGTTCGAAAAGGCTACGCATTGAACATGGTTTGATGAAGGATGGAGAATTCAACCAGTTCGTCCCGACAAAAAAAATAGCGGGCGCCACCTGCGGTATTCTTGGCTTCGGGGAAACCGGTCGGGAGGTCGCCCGCTTGGTGCAGGCGCTTGGCATGCGGGTGGAAGCGATTAACCGTTCCGGTAAGACAGACAAGCCAATCGATTTTATCGGGACGCTGGACGACCTGGAAAGGGTTCTGGAAAACGCCGATGTACTTGTCGTTACGCTGGCGCTGACCAAGCAGACGGATCGTCTGCTCGGAGCGGAACAGTTTCGCCAGATGAAATCGGATGCTGTATTGGTAAATGTAGCGCGGGGTGAAATAGCGGACGAAGACGACCTCTATGCGCACCTTCTCACCCACCCCAGATTCACTGCCTGCCTGGAAGCGTGGTGGATAGAGCCAGTACGCCACGGCAAATTCGAAATGAAGCACTCGTTTCTCGATTTGCCGAATGTTATCGCATCGCCTCACAATTCTGGGATGACCAATGGCGCGCTGATCACGGCGGCGGAGAGAGGGGCGCAGAACGTGCTGCGTTTTCTGCGCGGCGAAGAGCCCCGCTTTATCGCCACTGATGATGTGAAGATGGGCTAGACCGTCCATCGCACTCCAACTTTGTCGGCGCGGAATGGGACTGGCTATTTGGATCATTCGGTTTCGTGGCCGGACCGTGAGAATTAAAGGATTTCAGTTCGAACACGGTCGAAAGAACATCGAAGGTGTGGTTTACCCCAGGCTTGGTTGGTCCTGCGTCAAAGGCAAACCGTGTGCATAAATTTGTCCATAGCGCGATTGGCCCTCAAAATCCGCTGGGGTGGCATAATTAGCTACGAACAGAGCCCAGATTTATCCTTGAGTAAGAAACCAGTCTTTGAGCATAGATTTGGAACGGTACCCGGACACAGTCGCACGTTATGCCCTCCTTGGGTTTTGTATTCAGGAATATCCATACCCATGCCGCGGCCGCCGTGTCCTTTCGTTTCGGCAACAACCTTGCCAATTACCCGGGTCCACCGCGCATCCGTTCATCAATAACGGGTCCGGACTATTACAATCTATCCGGGGACGGAGGTCTGTGTGCATATTTTTGCGTCAGCCTGAAACATCTTTCTTGACGACAATAATTTCCCGTCCAGACACAGCGTTTATCGAAACGTCTGGGTGGGGGATTTTAGGTCGGCGTTATCACGTCGCTGTGGGGGATGGCGCGTCTTTCTTTGCCGCATATATTAAGGTCGCGGGAATTCGATCAGCAGGATACCTTCAAGCAGTTCAGCGCATAATTTTGTTTTAAATAGGTTAAGGAAAAGTATATGCCGTCACTCGTAAACATGGCGACGCCGGTGGGGGCGTTGCTGAAGGAACGTGGGCAGACCGTCGCCGTTTCGGAATCCGCTGCCGGAGGTCTCGTTTGTGCGGCATTGTTGTCGGTCCCGGGGGCATCCGCGTATTTCCTGGGTGGTGCGTCCGTTTATACCCAGACGGCACGCCGGAGCCTGCTGCGCTTTAACGATGCCAAGGCGCAAATGCGTGGTTCGACTGAAGAATACGCGGCGCTTGCCGCGACAACCGTTCAGGAGATTATGCTATCCGATTGGGCAGTCGGGGAATCCGGGGCCGCAGGCCCGACCGGCAACCGGTATGGCGATCCCGCCGGTCATGTGGCGCTTGCCGTCGTGGGCCCCGTCAGTGAAACTCGCGTCGTCCAGACCGGCAATGATGACCGCGAAGACAATATGTGGGCCTTCGCACAGGCAGCGCTAGATCTTCTTTATGACACCATAAGGGCGAACTGACGTGATTACCGTTTACGGCATCAAGAACTGCGATACCTGCCGCAAGGCGCTGAAGTGGCTGAAAGCAGGGGGGATAGACCACCAATTCCATGACTTCCGGAAAGAGGGCCTTGATCCGTCGTCACTCTCGACGTGGGTGAGTGAAGTTGGTTGGGAAAAACTGCTGAACCGCCGCGGCACCACCTGGCGCAACCTGTCCGATGCGGAAAAGGATGGTGTTGACGAGACGAAAGCAGAGGCCCTGATGGTGGAAAACCCGACGCTGATCAAACGACCGGTTTTTGAGGCAGAAAATAAGATTATTGTCGGGTTTTCGGCGGCGGAACAGGAAGCGCTCAACAGCGCGACCTAGCTTATTTAGAGTTTCCCGATGACCAAATTTCTACCTGATGGTTCCCCTGTTTCAACTGGTTCGGTGCTAACCGCTGCGTCAGACGATTGAGGGTCGCTTCCAGGCCTTCCAGCGCATTCTGGTTTTGCTTCATGCGTCTGTCGAAAGAACCGATCAACAGGCCTTTGTTGAGAAAACTCTGCCGGCGTTTTTGATCACGCTCCCTGTCGATTGTCCGTTGCTTTGCGGAAAGCACATAAAACGCATAGGCGGAAACTGGATCGAACCGGCCCTCCTCTTTACTGCCAAAGATACGAGCCAACATTTCCAGAGAATGCGCGCTTCCCTTAGTCTTGGTTCTGGCGGCGCGTTCATACAAAGCGATAGATTTGCGGATATCGCGTGGAATACGTGTATTCCCGAACCTGTACATTTCGGCCAACGCCATGAGGGAGAGGGAGTGGTTCTTGGCTGCCGCTTTCCGGTACCAGTGGACCGCACGGTTCAGGTTTTTTTGCGTGCCGTATCCAATGCTGTATCTGAATCCAGTTTCGTGCTGAGCATTTAGATGGCCATGTTTTGCAGCCTTCAGGTACCAGCCAAAGGCATGCTTTTCATGCTGTTCGACCCCGAGTCCGAATTTGTAAGATTGACCAAGCAGAAACATGGCGGACCGATCGCCGTTCTCCGCTGCCTTTCTGAACCAGTAGTTCGCCCGACCGGGGTCTTTTGCTGTGCCAAGGCCCGTCAGGTGCAGGCCACCCAGCATTCTCTGCGCGCGAGCATTTCCTGTTTCGGCGAGCGAAACCAACTTGGAATACGCCCGCTGATAGTCAGCCGCAGCGATTGCGGCATTGGCATCTTCCAGCGTTGCATTGGACGGCAGAGGCCAGGTTGAGATTATCAGCCAGGCAACAACCGCCCACGCTGGCCGGAAACGTTTAAGCATCTGCTAAGAAACGCGACCCAGCGACGTTGTTACATCCAGAACCGCGAGACCACCTTTTTCTACCACGGAGACTGCTTCCTGAAGAGCCTCAGCCAACGCTTCCGGCGTATCCACGGGTCCCGCCGACCAGGCGCCGAAGCCGCGGGCGACGGTCGCGAAATCGATGACTGGATCCCGCATAGCCTGGCCGATCCAGGCATTTTCCTGCGGGCGGTTTCGGTTGTGGGCGACCTCGACCTGATGCACTTCGTCGTTCCCCCAGGTCGAATTGTTATTGATGATATGGAGCATCGGTATTTGATAGTGCGCGGCCGTCCAGAGACTGCCCGGTGCCATCAGAAAATCGCCATCGCCGCCGAGGGAGACACAAAACTTTCCCTGGTCGCGTAGGGCGAGCGCCGCGCCGATGGCAGCAGACGTGTTGTAGCCCACGCCGCCGCCACCGTCGGTACCCAGATACGCTCCCGCACCCGGGAAATTCCATACGACTTCGTTGAAACTGCGGTGATTGGCGGCGGTCAGCACCCAGGACTTGTCCTTTACCGCCTGGTAAACCTCGTGAATCATGCGCTCAATTTTGATTGGTGAGACGTCCCATCCTTTCTGCGCGGCCTCGGTCTGTGCCTTGCGCAGCGCGTCGTGGCGACCGGACAGCACTTTCTTGCGTGCTTCGATCCGCGCGTTGCCAGCCTCGTCGCCTTTCAGTTTTATGCGGATTGCGGCTAGCAGCCTGTCCAGCCCGTGCATCGGTTCGCAGACGATTTGTAGGTCGACGGGCGGGGTCGGCCCGCCAAAGGCCGTCCACGAATTGTTGTCGATAGCGTTGAGCGAAATATCGATGATCTTGGGTGGGGCTTGCTCCCGCGCCTCCAGAATATCCGACCGCCGGCGCACGGCGTAAGTGCCCATGATGTTGTTGATATCGATGGGGTCTAGGCAAACGATCACGTCCGCTTCGCGGATCGCCCCCTTGTCGCCGGAAAGATTCTGCGGATGATCGCTGGGCCAGCAATATACGCCACGGTCGTTGATTGCGGGCGCGCCGGTCAGGTCCAGCAATTCGATCAACGGCTCGCGCACGTGGTCGTATATGCCAAACCGTCCACCTACCAACAGCGGAAAATCGGCGTTAATGATCATCTCCGCCGCTTCGGCTAATGCGTTTTCGTTCGGTGCGGCGGGCGGCGGTGCCTGATAGCGGGGTAGGGACGGGTCCAGGTCTTCCAACGTATCGTCGACCGGAAGTTCCTGAATATGCGTGTCGATGGAAACGTAGACAGGCCCGGGCGGGTCGGTGGCGGCAATTGCCTTACCCCGCAGGATTGATTTCAGCGTCGCGTTGCCGGTTGGCGGTTCATCCGTCCACTTCACCCAATCCTTGATGATGTCGGACTGTGTGCTTGCGGAATGGTTCCATTCGATGAAGCGACGCTGGTCCGGATCCAGCGGACCCGCCCCGCCCAGGAAGACTACCGGGGCACGGTCGCAATAGGCGTTATAGAGCCCCATCGATCCATTCATTAGCCCCACCAGGTCGTGCAGGATGCAGAGCGACGGTTTTCCCGTTGCCTTGGCATAGCCATGGGCCATGGATGCCGCGGACAGTTCACTGGTGGCCAGAATAATTTTCGGATTCGCGTTTCGATTGAAGTTAACAAGGGAATCGTGAAGACCCCGATAACTGGCACCTGGCAGCAGAAACACGTGTCCGAAATCCATCTTGCTCAATAGTTCCGACATGGCGTCGGAAACGTATTTAGCATCGGCACGGTTGGCAGGCAGATTGACAGGGGTTTCGTGGCGGGAAAAATTCGTTGACGTATCG
>MDTA01002009.1_pt1 | contig 10360 bp, 8 predicted proteins | sample 811151 | NCBI WGS metagenome assembly MDTA01 (sample SAMN05326648, study PRJNA326480) | marine metagenome | isolation source: seawater | place: Indian Ocean: South | collected 2010 | reverse complement strand
TAATGTTATATGTTGGCATCCATTTAAGTTTTCGTTTTGCTTTTGTAATATTGAGTTGTAAATTTTCTTGTTCGTAAAACTTGTTTTTTTTTGCAACTAGTTTTCCTTCACCCCAGTAGTCTATTATATATTCGACAATTTTCTTCACGGTGGTCAATGATTTAGGATTTGTTCCAAAATTCCATGCTCCAGAAAAATTTAAAGGCTCCAAATATTGTTTTTTCGCTAAAATCAAATATCCTTTTAATGGTTCTAAAACATGTTGCCAGGGTCTATTAAAATTTGGATTTCTAAGTATAATTGTTTTTTTTGAGCATATTGATCTTATGCAATCAGGTATTAATCTTTTATCAGACCAATCTCCTCCTCCGATCACATTTCCTGCTCTTCCTGTTGATATTCCAAGTCGCTTATATTTATTCAAAAAACTTTTTCTATATGCTCTTACCATTATTTCAGTGACTGCTTTCGAGGAACTATAAGGATCAATTCCCCCTAAAGTATCATTTTCTTTAAATCCTATTTTACTATTGTTACTCTCATAACATTTGTCAGATGTCACCACTATAAGAGATTTCACAAATTTTGATTTGAATGAAATATCCGTAATGTTTAATGATCCATTAAAATTTATATCAAAAGTTAAGTGAGGCTTTTCATAAGACTCATAAATTAAAGGTTGTGCAGCTAAATGAAAAATAATTGAAGGTCTAATCTTATGTATAAAATCATTTAATGATTTTTTATCTCTTACATCAAGTATTTTTAAATTAATTTTTTTTTGTAATTGTAGTTTATAAAAAAGGTTTTTATTTTGGTTAGGATTAAAACCAATCCCTGAAACTTTAGCACCAAGCATATTCAACCAAAAACATAGCCAAGCACCTTTAAACCCAGTTGCTCCAGTTATCAAAACCGACTTATTTTTATAAAATTTTTTAAATTCTAACGACATTGTTTGATGAATTTTATTCTGTAATATTTATTAACATATTATGCGCTTGTTTTGCCCATTTTTCTGCATTTTTAGTACTTACTTTTAAGTCGTATTTATCTGGTTTAACGAACATCTCGTTGGTATCATCAAATCTTCCTTTATTAATTGTATCTAACCAAATAATGAATTGGGGATTAAAAATTTCTCTAGCCTCTTTTGTGGGGCAAATAAAATCTGCAATCACATAATAACCTTCCTTAATATACTCATCTGCTAAATCGCTCATTCTTTTAGCCTGTCTTATTCTTCCTTCAGGAGAAAAATCCCAATCATTAAATTTTTTTCTAATTTGATCAGCATTTAGCCATTTTGCATCAAGTAAATCTTTGAGTTTTCTTGCTAAAGTAGTTTTACCTGCTCCAGGTAGTCCCATTACTAAAATTTTTTTTTTCATTATTTCAAAATTATATCCAGGGAGTATTTTTCTCTTTGATCATTTTTTCTAATAATTTTTTATCTCTCATAGTATCCATACATTGCCAGAAACCTTCGTGTTTATAACAAGCCAGGTTTTTTTTTCTTACTAAAAGACTCATTGGTTCTCTTTCTAACATTGTATTAATCTTTTTTATATAATTGAATATTTGGTAATTAAAAATAAAAAATCCACCATTAATCCAACCGTGCTTGGCTTGAGGCTTTTCTTTAAAACTTTTTACTAAATTTTTTTTTACTTCTAATTCACCAAATCTTACTGGTGGTCTAACCGCTGTAAGAGTTGCAATTTTATTATTTTTTATATGAAAATTTAAAGATTTTTTAATATTATGACTAGAAATTCCATCTCCATATGTCAGAAAAAAATTTTCACCTGGCTTAAAATATTTTTTTAATTTTAAAATTCTTCCAGCTGTAAGTGTATTTCTGCCTGTAAAAATAGTTCTTATATTAAAAGATTTATTGTGTTTGAAGTACTGCTCGATAAATTTATGTTTATAACCAGTTGCTAAAATAAAATTGTTAAAACCATATTTTTTATAAATTTTTAAAATATGAATTAATATTGGAACGTTCCCAATTTTAACCATTGGTTTAGGTTTTTTTTGTGTTTCCTCTGATAGCCTAGAGCCTAGACCTCCGCATAAAATTACGACTTTCATTTTTTTAGAACAAGATCTAACGGGCCAGGTAAGGACTCATTAAATTTTTTAGTTATTTCCTCATCAAAAAAAATCTTCCAATTATTTATTTTTCCACTTCTGAAAGTGGATACTCCTTTACTTTTATCATTTATTAACTTGGAAAAAGATTTTTTTTTATTTCTTGATTTTTTTTGATTTAAAAAGTTTTTAAGACTTAATAAACTACTTTTATTCTCACCAATAAAATTGATAATTCTCTCTAAAAAGAAATCTTTATTATGCACGTAATCTTCATACCATAGTTCAAGATGATTAATTGAATCTTTTTTTGTTTGCCAATTATTTATCCAATTGTAATAATACTCTAATACTGGTTCTTTCACGTTTAAATCATTTTTTTCGAAAGAACTAATGAAACCTTTTTTTTCTGGCATGCTTGATATTATTTTATGATGACGATGGGATTTATCTGATACGATATGATAATACCTGCTTATTAATACATCCCTTATATCTCTAAATGTAAAAATAACTTTTAAATCGTATTTATTGCAAATGTTAAAGATTGTTTCACTAAAATGAGTATGAGTTTTTATAAAAGATAGTTTATTTTTTGGCGCAGATTTAATTAATTCATGTGAAATATCATGAACATGTTTTAAATCCCCCTTCGAAAAAAACCTGGTTAGAGACCTGTCTAGTTTTACATAAGGATAAAAGCTTATTATATCCTCCACTAAAGTTGAACCTGATTTTGGTAAACTACAAATCCAAACGAGATTGTGATTTTTTTTTAAATTTATGGCCTGCTTATCTTTTTTAAAGTCCTCTAAAAATTCTTGAACAACTAAACTGGGATTTTGTGTTAAGAGACCTAATAGATATCTAAAATAATGAGTTATTTTTCTAATGTATTTCATGAAATTTAAAAATTATTATAAGTTAGTTTTTAATTAAATCTTCTAGCGATACTTTTTCATCAATAATGCTCTTCTCAACATTTAATTTTACCCAAATTATTAAGCACAAAGATTTAAAAGTTATTTCAAAATTATGATCAAATTTAAAAATATTCTCATTTTGAATATTTTTTGCAAATTCTTTAGATATAAACCTTTTAAGAATTGATATATTTTTTTTAATGAATAAAGTAATCTTTTCTTTCTGCTCTGGTCGCTCATTAAACCAAAGTTTTAGTGGTAAGTTAGGTCCCGATTTTTTTGCATTAGTAATATAATCTGGCAAATCTTGTGATAAGATTGATTTATACAAAGATTTTAAACCATTTTTATTTCTAATTTCTTTAGGTATTGAGGACATAAACTCAAATAATTTGTAATCTAGAAGTGGAGATCTATTTTCAATTGAATTTGCCATGGTCATAGAGTCAAATATGTAATTTTGAGTAGCAATAGTTAAAAATATATTATTATAATCTAACAATTCTTTATTGCTTTTTTCTGAAAGAGCTAGCTCACTTGTTTTGTAAAATTTTTCATAAATTTTTTTTATTTTTTTTTCAGCAATTAAAAATGAATTACCTAAAAAAAACTTAAGATTTGATCCATGAGTTCCAACGTGGTAATTTTCAGGTTTAAAAAATAATTGATATGTCTTAAAAATCTTTCTTAAAAATCTATTATTTTTAAAAAATAAAGTATAAAAAAATTTCTCAATCAAATTAAAATCTTTTTTTTTTCTAAATAAAAAATTTGGAACCAGTTCTAATTTTTTCTGCCAATAATAACCTCCTGCAATCTCGTCACCACCTGCTCCAGAATAAATTACTTTAATATTATTTTTTTTTGCTTCTTCAGACAAAGAGTAAAAAATTAATACGCCTGAATTTGTTATCAGTTCATCGTGTGCGTTGACAATTCTTACAAAGTTTTTGTTAAAATAAGAATAATCAAAATTTATGGTTACACTTTTACATCCAAGTTCTTTGCAAATTTTACTTGGTATCAAATTATCTGTAGCATTTTTTTCTTTTTCTTTACCTGAAATATTGCAAATTAAAGCTAAAATATCTTTTTTTTTTGAAAGTAATTTTTTTAAAAGAAAATTTGAGTCTAAACCTCCGCTTAAAAAAATTCCTAATGGCACGTCACTTCTAAGTCTAAATTTAATTGACTGATCTACTAACTCCTGAAATTTTACTTTAATTTTTTCTTCATCTATATTTCTTTGTTCAACTTTTGGGGTATACCAATTTACCTCATTGATTTTATTCTCATACAGCTCTAGATAATAACCGGGTAAAAGGCTAAATATTCCTTTGTAAGGCGTAAGAGGAGGTACTATAAAGTTACTAATTAAATTTATATGTATATTTTCAAAATCAATTTCAGGTTCAATTAAAAATTTCAGTGCCTTTATTTCTGAACTAAAAAATAATTCTTTTTTACTTTTGAAGAAATACAAAGGTTTTTTCCCATATCTATCTTTAATAAGATATTTTTTGTTAAATTTTTCATCAATAATAACCATTGAAAACATACCATTTAAATAATTTAAAAAACTCATTCCTAATTTCCTATATAAAAAAGGTATTATCTCTACATCACAGTTTGTTTTATACTTAAACTCTGAAACAAATTTTTCTCTCAATTCAATATAATTATATATTTCACCATTCATATAAACTTTAACACCATCGTATTCAAAAGGTTGCATACCTTCGTTTGTAAGATCTAAAACTGAGAGACGATTAAAAGCAACGGACCAATCTTCACCAGTTAAAAAATTTTGCATATCTGGTCCTCTATGAAGAATAATTTTTCCAGCCTCTTTTATTTTTTTATTTGGCTCACCAAATTTTCCAACAAAACCACACATAAAATTTTTAAATTAAAAATTGCGAAGTAAATTTTCCTTTAAAAAAGATTTATCTCTCTTTTTTATTAATTTTCTAATTTTATAATTATTAATAAATTTCAAAAGTTCCTGATCTGAACTTGCAACATATACTCTTTTTTTAAGTTTTTTTTCTACATTTTTTTTTAATTTGTTAAATTTTGAATTATAACAGATTATATCACATTCATTAATTATGGACTCATACAATGGAGTAGATATGGTTTCTAAAATAATAAGATCAGGTTTATAAAAATTTATAGACTGTTGTAAATTAAATTTTTCCTCAAAGATAAACTTTTCATTTTTTAAATATTTAGATAGATCGTATCCAGGATAACTTATTTCTCTATATCTTACGTCAGTGTTTCTAATAAATTTAATAATTACTTCGATATTTAATTTTTTTAAAAGATTTAGAATTTTTTCTTGTCTTTTAGAAACTTCAGATGACGTCATCCCCATATTATGGGAAAAATTATCTCCCCAATTAGTTATTGGAAATAGAGCCCTTTTTTTTGTTTCCTTTGTGAAGTTTTTGTTAGAATAATTTTTTTTAATTTTTAAAGAACCTACACTTATATGTTTTGCTAATTTTAAATTTTTCAATATCTTTTTATTAATCTTTAATTTATTATTTTTATAGCAAAAAAATTTATCACAATAATGATAGTCAGATAAAAAATGAAAAGTATCTTGTGACATATCATTATAGCAACCTCCATGTTGATATCCATAAACTGGTATACCATTATTTTGACAATGCTTTATCATTAAAACTTTTTCATTTGGGTGGATAGGTGGTAGGCCCCAAATACATTTTTTTATCTTTTTTTTCTTTATAAAATTATCGAATTGAATAACTTTATATAAAAAATCATTAAAATAATTTTCAAAATGCTTTTCGATTTTCTCAAATATTATCTTTTGCTCTATCTTTTGATTTTCAATTCTTGAAAATAAGCTTTTAAAACTAAAATTATATTTTCTTTTAAATCTTTTTTTTATGTGATTTATTTTTGGTACATTTTGAAAATATAAATTAAATTTATTATATTGAGTAATGTCCAGCTCATATAATGGTTCAATTATTAAAATATTTTCTTTTTTATTAAATAATAAAGATAACATAAATTTCAAATTTTTTGATAGTAAAATAATTTTTTTAATAGTCTTTTTAAGTTTGCCTATAACTTGAATTGAGCTTTGATATTTTTCTTTTTGAATATTTATTTCTGAAAAACTAATACGAGCTTTTTTTATGGATTTAATAATTCTTTTAACGTCACTGTTAGAAAAAAACATGTGATAAGATTTAAAATCTAAAATTACATGTATTCTCTTAATTCTTCTTTTAAATATAAAGTTTGATAATGCATTTCTAAAATTAAATAATGCAAAATAGTAAAAAAATGGTTCATAACGGTATAAATTAAAAATCCAATTCTTAACAAATTTTCTTAAGTTTGGTTCTATAATCTTATTTAAACTTAAATCCAATTTATGAAGTTTTTGAGTATAATTACTCAATAATTTTGAAAACCAAAAATTTCTAATATTAGAGGGAAAATGATCATTTATGTCAATGCAATCTATATTCATTTTATATTTTAAATAAATTTTCACTGAAGGGCTGTCAGTACAAATTTTATAGTTCTCGTACTTACTTTGATTTTTAATGAAAAAATCTACGGATTTAATGCTTGGCAACAAAATAGCATTCATAGATATTTTTAGTGATTTTAAAAATTAATGATCTTAATCAAAATCTGCTTCTTTTTTTGCAAATTTTGGGGTAACATTTTTTTTACTTATTACTACTTTACCATCACCTTTAATTATAACTTTTCCAATTTTAGTCCCAGGGTTTCCACCTATAGCGGTGTAAGATGGTACGTCAAATGTAACTACGCTGTTTGCCCCAATAAAACAATGATCGCCTATTGTGACGCCTTTTGTAATTACAGCGTTTGGTCCTATGAAACAACAATTACCTATTGAGGTTTTTGCTTTTGTAGTTTTTTGATTATAACCACTCAGTGCTCTAGAAATATTATCGTGGCTGTATAAATGAACTCCTGATGCTATACTTGTATAATCTCCTATAGTTAATCCTCCTCCTCCATCCAGAAAAGTGTAAGGACCAATAAAAGTTTGCTTACCTATTTTTACGTTTCCAATTATGTATGAAAGATGAGATATATTTGTTTTTTCGGAATTCGAATATTTTTCTGCACTTTTCCAACGGTCAAACAATGTATCTATTGTTGGAATACTTCTATTCCATTTCTTTCTATAAATATTTTCTGCAAGTAAAAGAGTTTTTTTAAGTTTTTCAATATCATCAAAATTTATTCCTTCGAAGGAGCTCATTTTCATAATTTTTTCTAATTTTTTATAATCAGAATCTACATTATTTTCTTTTTCAGAATTTAATACTTCGCTATCATTTTCTGTAGCTTTATCTTTTAAAAATTTTTCTACATCAGAGGATTTTATAATACCTATTTTTTTAATTTCTTTTGGTTGTAAATTATTTTTTTTAATCAACTCTTTTGCTTTAATTGTAATTTCAACATCAGTATTTTCTGAGTCGATTTTTTTGTTTAACGATTTATTTTGATCGATTGATTTTTGGTCAATTTTTTTTTCTGAAACTAGACCCAAAACGTCTCCTGCTTTAACTTCGTCACCCTCTTTGTAAAATAGATGCACATAACCATCTTTTTCTAGATTCACATCAACAGACGATTTCGTAGTTTCTAAAATACATAATATTTTATCCTTTTTATAAAAATTATTTTGTTTTATATTTATTGAAACAAGAGTTGCTAGGTCTTCATTAGCTGATATTAACGGCGTAAAAATTTTATCCATAAAAGTTTTTTACCTCTTTTATTATAATTTCTTTAGTTATAAAATGATTTTTTTCCTTAAAAAAATTAGCTGGAATTGGTTCAAATTTTGGGCCTAAAATTTTTATATTTCTTAGATTAATATCATTTCTAATTTTTAAAATTTGAGCCAATAGATGAGCCCCCCAACCAGAGTCTGCATAACCTTCTTCAAGAATAATTAATTTTTTTCCATAAAAAGCTATTAACTCTAATAATTCTCTGTTCATGGGTGATATCTTGGACGGAATTACAATTCTAGAAGTAATCTCATCAGAAATGAATAAATCTTTAGCTGCTTTTAAAGTTTTTTCTACAGAACCGCCGTAGCAACAGAATGTTATTTCCGAATTTTTAACATTTTCAGAATTATAAATAATGTTATCTGAAACATCATTTTTTATTTCCTTAAACTTAAACCCAAGTTTATCTAAATCATTTTTTGTAAAAGTTTTTCTTGTATAATCAACTTTATTTTCCAAGAAGAATTTTACATTTGTATTCTTTTTATAAACATCCATTAATAATTGGTAAGGATCACAAACAATGTTTGCAGCAAAAATTTCAATATTTGGCCATCCAAAATATAGCTTTTCTAAATTTTGGCTATGAATTGGTCCATATCCTCTACCACCTCCACCAGGCACCCTAATTAAAAGTTTTCCTTTAATCTTATTTTGAGAAAACCAACTAAATTTTGATGAAGAATTAATTATAATATCTGCTATCAAGGTCAAAAAATCATTAAACATTATTTCCACAATTGGATTTAGTCCAGAATACATCATTCCAGTTGCTATTCCTGTAAATCCAGCTTCTGATATTGGTGTTGAAACTATTTGTTTTGGAAATTTGGTAGATAAACCTTTTGTTACTTTAAATGCTCCTCCATAGGGATCCGATAAATCTTCTCCTAATAAAATTGAATATTTGTCTTTTGCTAATATTGCCTCTAAAGCAGAATTAATTCTTTCAACAGTTTTCATTTTATACTATTTATTATCCTTGAGATAAATGCGTTAGCATTTGAATCAAATTTTATTTTATCTTTATTGTTTATTGATAATGTTTCGATTGGATCATTTTTTTTATTTATAGATTTTCTATAATCATCGCCTTTACTATGAGCGCACAATCTATCTGACTCAACAATTATCGCCTGCGGGTAACTATTTATTTTTATTTCTTTTATTATTTTAGAAGAAATATTTAATAATTCAAAAATATTTGATGATTTAATTTTTTTTGATTTAATATTAAAAGACTCAAATCTTTTCTGAAAAGAACCTGCCGTAATTAAATTAATATCAGTTGATTGCGCGATATTATTCATCTCAACAACAAATAAAATAGGAAGTTTGTACAAACTTGCCATATTTAAACTTTCATACACCACTCCTTGGCCCATAGCTCCATCTCCTATAAAACAAACTACACAGTTTTTCTTTTTTTTGATTTTAATTGAAAAGCTAATTCCCGTAGCAATTGGTATAGTTGAACCAATTATGCCATTAGAAATAAAGTTTTTTCCAAAGATTACCTGACTGCCTCCTCTTCCGCCTGTAACTCCACTCTCTTTACCCATTAATTCTTTTAATAAACCCTCATAATCTTCAGTAAAAGAGAGATAGTGACCATGATTTCTATGATTGCTAACAACAAAATCATTTTCTTTGTCCAATATATCTGTGAAAGCTACCGCTGTTGCCTCTTGACCGATACATCTGTGGAAAGTGCCAAATATTTTTCCCTCACTAAATAGCTTGTCTAGAGACTCTTCAAAATTTCTAATCCTAAATATTTTTTCAATTTTTTTGAAGTCTTTTAAATTTATTTTTTTCATTATTATAAATAGTCAATCTTTATTTTCTTACCAGATAACATTGATTTTTCAGCTGCAAAGCAAATTGACATTACATTGAAAACTTCTTTTGAAGAAACTAAAAATTTATCTTTTTTATTTTTTTGAACAAAATTTAAAAAACTATCTAAAATTTTGGATCTTTTATTTTTTGCTGGATAAATATTTTTATTTGAGTCAATTAATCTTATTTTTGGATTACCTTTATTCTCCACAAAATAAGAGTTTTTATAATCGTGTACAAAAGTTTTTTTAGAGCCAAATAATTTTATACTATGGAAATGTGGATGAACACATGGTCCATTACCATTCACTTTAACAATTAACCCATCTGAGAAGATAAGTTGTAAACTCACAAAACTATTAAACTTTAACTTTGTTTTTTTTGTAGCAATTTTATTACCTGAAGCAAAAACTTCCTTAGGATATTTATCTAATAACCAAACTATTAGGTCAATCATGTGTACTGCGGCACCATAAATTTTGGAATAGTATTTCATTTTTGACCTCCATCCATAAAATTTATTTATTCTTCCCCACAAGTAATCAGCTTCAAGATAAAATAATTTTCCAAATTTTTTTTTCATTATTTGATCTCTTAAATTATTAAACAAAGGATTAGTTCTTAAAACTAGGTTTGAGCTCAATTTACTGGAATTTTTTTTATGAG
>MDTA01034290.1_pt1 | contig 10361 bp, 15 predicted proteins | sample 811151 | NCBI WGS metagenome assembly MDTA01 (sample SAMN05326648, study PRJNA326480) | marine metagenome | isolation source: seawater | place: Indian Ocean: South | collected 2010 | reverse complement strand
TTCATGATACAACAACAGGAAGTGCAGGCACAAGTGCAGGCATAGGATTTTACGAATTAACAACAAGTGCTCAACAACTTTTGATTTATTACGGTGGTGCTTCACCATATACATCAGACTTTGTTAAAGTATCAGGCTATGTTAATAGTACAACTAATCCAACTATAGTTTACATTAGAATAGACTTACAAGACGCAGGCGATAACGTACTTGACCAAAATGTAGATGGTACATTAACCATAAATGCAAGAAGAACAACACCTGACGCAAACGGTTCAGGTTTTAGTTTTTCTAACCCAAGTGCTAGCCAAGGAAGCATAACAGGTTCGTAATAAAAATAACTAACTTTAAAAGAGCCAGTAATTAGTGTTACTGGCTTTTTTTTGGATTAAATATAGGTATGAGTACACGACTAACTAAAGCCTTGGAGTTTTCTAACTACAGGGTTACATTAAACAACCAAACCGCTACCTTAAAAGCAAAGACAGAAAACCTGTTGAGCTATAGCATTAATGGCGGCACTTTTCAAATAGACATTCCCTTGCTAACTTTTTGCAAACAACTTTTAGATGAAAAACATGAAGAAGTTGTTCTCTTAGATGTCTATAATAATCCTATCAAAGTTAAAGTAAAAGACTTTTACGATGAAATACAAAGTAGATACTTTGAAGTAACAAATGATTATTATGCTGAATATGAGAAATTGAGAAAAGCAAGAAAAGTACATAAGGTATTAGATCTCAATGAAAAAGGAGAATAGTCGCGGCATACTGATGTTCGCACACAACAACGACGAAATAGATTATTTCAGATTGGCCGTTGTGAATGCTCTTCTTATTCAAAAACATTTAGGCATCAAAGACATCACTGTGGTAACAGACTCTCACAGTCTCAGTTATGCTCAAGAACAAATGGGCGAAGACTTTGTTAATAAAGCAATAAACAACATTGTTATAAATGAAAAAGACAGAAACTTTAAACGTGCAAATATTCGTGTGTACAAAGATACAAGTCATACAGCAAAGAATTTAAGTTTTTATAATGTAAACAGATGTGATGCTTATGACATTTCGCCATATGATGAAACAATACTTATAGATGCAGATTATTTGATACTTAGCGACACATTGAATCAATGTTGGGGACACAATGAAGAATTGATGATGAACTGGAAATGGCAAGATGTGATGTTTGAAAGAAAGTTTGAAAGTTTAGATAGGCTCAATGATTTAGGTATAACCATGTATTGGGCAACGGTTGTATATTTCAGAAAAACACCATATGTAGAAAGTTTCTTCAACACTGTGAAGCATGTAAAAGACAATAGTCAGTTTTACAGAGACTTGTATCAGTGGAAGGGAAAACTTTACAGAAACGATTACAGTTTCAGTGTTGCGGCACACACTATGAGTGGATTTGTAGACAAGGGTATAGCACAACTGCCTACAACATTATACAAAACATTTGACACAGACGACGTACACAGTGCTCTAAGCGATGACACACTATTACTACTATTAGAAAAACCCAAAAGCCCAGGAGACTTCATGTTAACAAAATGGAGTGGTGTAGATTTACATGTAATGAACAAATGGGCAATAAATAGAATAAGTAACGGAATAATGGAGTACATAGATGCCTAGAAGACAACCTCCTAAAATAGGTGACTACATAGAACATAGTGAGCCAGCATTTGACAGAGTTAACGAAGGCACAGTTGATCAATTGTTGGCTATGCAGTTTGTTTATGTAACACCAGAGGGTCAACGTAGGCATTGTATGTTTACAGAACAATGGAAAATGAAAGAAAAGACTGGTTAAAGTGTACAAATTATAAAAAATGTAAGTTCACAGGACCTGTGTTATATTTTGCTTTTATATACAGCAAAACACTATGTCCAAAGTGTGCTACTAAAAGGATAGAAAAAGAATGGCAAGGAACAAGAACGTATCCCGGCAGATAACAGAAATTGACTGGGATTTAATACAACGTTGGAGATTTATGAATTGGGACGCCGAAGTTGCTCCTGACGATAAGTTTACCAGAGCATGGAAAAAGAAACGCAAAAACAAGAAGACTGATGATTAAAGACTTTGGGCGTAAGTTCTGTGCATTCTGGATATTTGTTATTTTTTTCTGGATGTGGCCATATAGGTTATTTACAGACAAGAATAACTGCTACTTTTGGACATTAGAAAAACTAATTACAGAAGGTGGTAAAGTAAAATGGTATAAAAGCCATTTGTGGTACGGTTATCATTGTACATGGGTAAGTCCTCTAGGAGAGGAATGGGAATACACATTACCCAAAATGAGGAAAACATCATTATGGAAAGTTATGTGGTACAACGGTAACGTGAGAAAATTTACAAGAGGAAACAATTATTTTTTAAACAAAAAAACTGAGAGAAAAGAATGAACTGGTGGGATAGATTTATGGAATGGAGTTGGCAAAAAGAAGCCGACAGACAATTCGAAGAAGGACAAAAAGAAAAAGAAAAGATTGACATTATGAAAGATGATGTTGATCCAAATGAAGTTACAATAGAGAATGCTTACAAAACAAGATGGATATGGTATCATACTATATTAGCAATAGGTATATTTTTTACTAATATGATTTTACTAGCCATATTCACTTTATTAGCAATTAAATTATGAGCAAAGGTTATATAGTCATAGCACAAAATAATGGGTCTGTTGATTACTTAGAACAGGCTTATGCACTTGCACTTAACTTAAAACTAACACAAAGTAGAGTTAGTGACTTATCGGTGTGCGTAGACGAAAAAACCAAAAAATTAGTAACATCAAAACACAAACAAGTATTCGACCAGATTATTGATATTCCTTGGCATGATGATGCACAAGGCACATCATGGAAAATAAACAACAAATGGAAGTATTACTACATGACACCATATGACGAAACAGTAATACTTGACACAGACATGATCTTTCCAACAGACGTTAGCCATTGGTGGGATATGTTAAAAGAGCGTGATGTATGGGCAACCACAAATGTACTCACTTATAGGGGAGACATTGTTAGCAGTGATTACTATAGAAAGTATTTTGTTAAGAATGATTTACCCAATGTCTATACAGCATTCTTTTACTTTAAGAAAAGCGAATTAGCAACTGAGCTATTTGCAATGATTGAGGTCATATTCCAGCATTGGCAACGCATGTTTTATAAGTATATGCCAAAAGGTAAGCCTACTTGGCTCAGTGGCGACGTAGCATACGCACTTGCTATGCAACTTCTCAATATAGAACATGAATGTACAAAACCATTAACAAAAAGTTTTCCTACTTTTGTACATATGAAAAGTCATATACAGGATATACCTGAGACAATGGTAAATGACAAGTGGACAGAGTCTTTACCAACATATTATGATTCATACAATAATTTCAAAATTGGAAACTTTCAACAACTGATGCCATTTCATTATGTTGAAAAAGATTGGATGAATGAAAACAAAATAACACAAATGGAGAGGGATCTTGGAATCTGATGATGACTTTGAAACAGTATTTAAAAGAGCATTGGCCCGAGAAAAACTTAGAGAGATGGGCTGGGACTTATTTGTGAGATACGATTTTTCTAAACTTGCTTCACACGAAATGTCTGTACAAGAATACGAGTACCATGTGAATCAAATAAAAATTAAAGAGGAAAAGGAACGTGGTATCTGAGGCAGCACTAGCAAGAAAGCAAAGATTTTTGGAAGCCAAAAAAGAGCTGGGCGGCACAATCCAAGATGTTACTAAGCATTATAAAAACTTAGATTGGACCGTATGGCACGAACAAGATGGTACTATTGTGTCTATGAGTAAAGAGCCAAACGAAGACTTGTCTGAAAAGTTTGAAGTTGCAACATTTACAAACGATCAAGCAAAAATACTTGTAGATAAAAACTGGAATATGTATCGCATAGTAACAGATAAAAAGAATACACACGTTAAATATATACAGGTAAAACCAGTTGAAATAGATAGAGTTGCAACAGAAGATTTTTATTTGTATCAGGTTGACAATCAAAATAAAAGAGTATACGATATAAAAATAAGTATGAGCAAAACCAAACTAACAATAAGTGCTCATGCTAATATTATCAAGGAATATGATGATATAGAGATAAGTAGTGCTATAAGAAAAGGTCGAAAGATAATACCTTTTTATATTACAACTAAAAATGACCCAAGTTTTATGTTGCACTATGTTAATTTATCTTTGGAAGAATTGTTAGAAAACAAACAAGTAGTTTATGACATGCCTGAAGATTACACAGGAGCAAGTGTGTTTACACTAAAATTGTTTGATAATTATAAGTTTGTAGAGGAGAAGAAATGAGTGAAGGAATAAGTGAACAAGCATTAGCTCGTAAAAAACGATTTCTTGAAGAAAAAGGAGATGCTGGAAGTTTTGAGCAGTTAGTAGAAAAACATGAAGATAGACTTTGGTATCTATATTTTGATGAGCGCGGCGATATCCAAACACTATGTCATGACAAGCCACAAGAAGTAAATCCTTTATGGCTTACATACGATTTTGATCAGCATGAACTAGCAATGCTCAAAGATAAAGATACTAATCAATTTTGGGTAGTCACAGACAGCAAAGGTAAAAGTAAAATACAACTAAGACCACAAGCAACAGTTTATGCTCAAATGGATGCCGATGATCTTACATTTATAGATTTTGGCGAAGGTGACGCAGATTTATTTGTAAGTATCAAAGAAGATCATGCTACTATTAAAATAAGTCAAGAAGTAAAAGACAAGTTTGAAGGTGTGTACCCTATACAAGCCACAGTTAAAGGCAAACGAATATTCAAAATATTTTTAGCAGATGCAGAAAATCAAAACATCATCTATGATACATTAACAGTATCCATGGTAGAATTATTAACAGAAGAGGAAATAACCAAAGACATCATAGCAGACTTACGCCATTGTCATGTATACACTGCTCCATTGTTCGATAAATACTTGAGAGTATAAACAGGACAACACATATGGCTAAGATAGATGTCACAGAGTTAGACATATTTTACATTTCTTACGATGAACCCAACTGCGAAGAGCATTGGGCAGATTTACTAAACAAAGTTCCATGGGCGAAACGTGTACACGGTGTTAAAGGATTTGATGCCGCACACAAAACAGCCGCAAATCAATCAGAAACAGAACGTTTTATCACAGTAGACGGAGATAACATTGTTATGGACGACTTCTTTGAGCAAACATTAGATGTGCCTGATACTGATTTAGATGGTAACAATATATCAGAGAGTATTTTTAGTTGGAATGCTAAAAATATCCTCAATGGATTAGTATACGGCAACGGCGGACTAAAGTGTTGGCCAACTGAATATACCAAAACAATTAACACACATGAAGCCGCAACAGACGGCGAGGGTATGGAGTTTTGTTGGAAACTTAATTACATACAGCTCAATGACACATTCAGCGAAGTACATCAGACTGCTTCGCCTTTCCAAGCATTTAGAGCAGGCTTTAGGGAAGGAGTTAAAATGAGTCTAGATCAAGGAAATTGGGTAGAACCTGATCTTTTTCTTGACAAAATATGGTATGGCAATTATAATAGACTACAAACATGGTGCAATATAGGTACTGATGTTGAGAATGGTTTGTGGGCAATATATGGTGCCAGACTAGGTTGTGAAATGACAGTTTTAACAAAATGGGACACAAACTTAATATCAGACTATGATTGGTTTAAAAACTTTTTTAACAATGAAGTTGCACCACGTTTTGTTGGGGACAACGACATGATATGCTCCTACACTAAATTAGAGTGGGAACAAGAGTTGTTGTACAAGGAAGTATGCAGATTAGGGCATAGATTAAATGATGATATTAACAGCATGATGCTGTTTAATCCAAATGAACAAATGTGTAGATTCTTTAAGAAAACATACGTCAACCCTAGAAGATGGGGTGCCATGGTAAGAGAAAAGCAAATACAGGATTTGCTTGAAAAAGGCATGATGGAGTTAACTGGTGCACGATAGTGCAAAGATAATTGAAGCATTAAAAAAAGGAGTTGTTACTATTGTGTTTGAGAAAATTGACACAAAAGAGATTAGAACAATGCCTTGCACACTTAATAATGAAATATCCGGACAGCAAATGATATTTAAAAACTACCAAAGCGAAGACACAATACTTGCTTGGGCGTTAGACAAAAAAGCATGGAGAGATGTAAGAGTAAACACAATCATAAAATGGTACGAGGGTGAGTCAGAATAATTTAAAACTAGGAGTAATAGGAGCAGGCTTTGTTGGAGGCAGTGTTATTAATGGTTTTGATAAGAATGTGGATATGTTTGTAGTTGATACAAAACTATACCCTGAAAACACAATAGATCAATTAATAGAGTTCAAACCTACCATCACGTTTATCTGTGTTCCTACACCAAAAGCAATAGGTGACTCAGGCGATGTAGATGTCAGCATTGTTAGACAAGTACTAAGTGATTTGTATGACAGACGTTATTCGGGTATTGCAGTTATCAAAAGCACTATTACACCAAAGCATCTAACCAAAATGAAAAAAGACTTTGGTTTAAAGATTGTTTACAATCCAGAATTTTTAACAGAAGCAAATGCACACAAAGACTTTTTGAATCCTAACATGCAGGTATTAGGAGGCAAGTGGCGAGACTGCGACACAGTTGAAAAAGCATATAACAGACATAGCAGTGTGAAAGTTGTCCCCACATTTAAAGTTGATTTAATTACAGCAAGTCTGATCAAATACACAATAAACAGTTGGCTTGCAACTAAAGTAACGTTTTTCAATGAACTGTATGAATTACACGAAGCAAGTGGCTCAATGTCAGATTGGGAATCTTTTACAGAAATGCTATCAAACGATCCTCGTATGGGTAACACTCACATGCAAGTTCCTGGCCCAGATGGCAAAAAAGGATTTGGCGGGCATTGTTTTCCTAAAGATACAGAAGCATTTTTACATTATGCTAACAAGAAAAATACAGAATTAAGTGTACTGAAAAAAGCAGTATCTAAAAATAATAAGACAAAGGGCCAGTAACTGACCCTCCGTATCTTAGAATGATTCGTGAATAACTCTATCTAAAGAGCCAGCCTTCATCAAACGATCGAATTTTTTAAAGTAGTCCACTGCAAACCTGTGAGTTGCATTGGCTACTATTCCTATGGATTTCGCCATGTTATTCTCCTATTTTGTGAACACAATGTGGTACAAACGAACTCGGAGCCTTCATCACTATTATGAACCAGCAACCTTAATGCAATCCGTTATGTTACAATCGTGTTACAAAATTATTTATCATTAAGTGATGTTTTATTAACTGAGTTGTGAATTCACCTAAATAAGAACTAATCGCGTCTTGCCAACAATAGTCTAAAACTATTATTTTTACTTGATAAATATGTGTGTACTTAATAGTACACTACAATTAGGAGAATACAAATGGCCTCGATCGGATTTGTAGGCGTAGGTAAGTTAGGTCAAGCCTGTGCTGAAATGGTCGCCGAGGTTCATCAAGTTGTAGGATATGATGTCAATCCTGTAAAGCCTGAAAACTTTATGATGGTTGACGAGGTAGAAGATGCTGTAATAGGACAAGACATTGTTTTTGTTGCAGTACCTACTCCACATGATCCGCAATACGATGGAAAGGCACCAACCAGCCATTTGCCAAACAAAGACTTCGACTATTCAATAGTTCGGCAAGTTCTTAGTCAGGTGAATGCTGTAGCGACCAAAGACCAATTAGTAGTATTGATATCAACAGTACTACCAGGAACAGTAAGACGAGAACTCGTCAATCTTATTCCAAACGCACGTTTTGTATATAACCCTTATCTTATTGCTATGGGCACTGTAAAGTGGGACATGGTAAATCCAGAGATGGTTATGATAGGAACAAAGGATGGAGATGAGAACGGAGACGCAAAAGAGTTAATCGACTTTTATAAAACAATAATGCAAAATGAGCCGCGTTATATTGTCGGCACATGGGACGAATGTGAATGTATCAAAGTCTTTTATAACACGTTTATATCTGCAAAGGTATCTTTAGTAAATATGATACAGGACGTTGCAGAAAAGCAAGGAAACATCAATGCAGAAGTAGTATGTGATGCTCTTGCACAAAGTGATAGACGTATTATGGGACCAGGGTATATGAAGCCAGGTATGGGCGATGGTGGTGCTTGTCACCCTAGAGATAACATTGCTCTACGTTGGATGGCTGATGAACTAGAGTTAGGTTACGATCTATTTGATGCAGTAATGGAAAGCAGAGAAGTTCAAGCAAAAAACATGGCTGAAAAATTAATGGAACTTGCAGGAGATCATCATCCAGTATATGGAAATGTTCCTGTGATGCCTATTATTATTGTTGGTAAAGCATACAAGCCTTTAGTGGAATATGAAGCAGGCTCTAGCAGTATGTTAGTAGGACACTATGTTAAAGAAGCAGGATTTGAATTGCATTATTATGATGAGCAAACAAAAGATATACCAAGTGATGAAGTATTAAGTAATCCAGCAGTATACTTGTTAGCACACAATCCAGGTATCACATACGGAGACCAATTAGATACAGTACCAGGTTGGTATGATGATCATAATGTTTCTGACTGTGACACTGCATTAGTATCCACAGGAAATGGCACAGAGTTAAACTTTGCACCAGACAGTGTTGTTGTTGACCCATGGAGGAAAACACCAGCAATAAATGATGTAAGAGTTGTACACTATGGCAATACCAGAGAAGAAGCACTGAGATAGATAATATATGAGCGAAAGATTAGAACGCATAAAAGTAATTGATGTAATGATGACCGAACAGGTTAGCCCTACATTTTGTTTGGCTAAATGGCATCACACGACTATTTACTTACATAGGGGTCAAACACATAGTTGTTATCATCCAAAGCCACACGACATTCCTGTACAGGAACTAAAGTGGGATCCAAGCGTCTTACATAATACACCAACAAAAATTGACGAACGTATTCAAATGTTCAATGGCGAACAATGTGAAGGTTGCCAATATTGTTGGAATGTTGAGAACATGGGAGATGATCACGTCAGTGATAGACACCAACGTAATGCTAGTATTTTCAAGCCAGATCGTTTAGAAGAAATTTTAAACAATCCTCCGGACTTCAAAGTAAATCCTGAATACATTGAAATTGCATTCAGTAACGAGTGCAATTTCAAATGTGGGTATTGTCACCCAATGCACAGTAGTTTATATCATAAAGAAATACAAAAGCATGGACCATATGAAACTGTTAAGAACCACAGGAATGACATTGATTGGTTTGATGTATATGGTGAAGAAGGCAATCCATATATCGAAGCGTGGTGGAAATGGTGGCCAGAAGTAAGTAAAACGCTAAATATCCTTCGTATAACAGGGGGTGAGCCACTACTACATAAATCAACATGGGGTATATTTGAATACTTAGTTGAGAATCCTAGACCTAGTATTGAGATTAATATTAATACTAACATGGGATATACGCCAAGGCGTATGGAAAAATTAGTTGATGTTGTTAACAGAATGCGTGAAAACAAATCAATTAAAGGATTTAAAATGTTTAGTTCTATGGATACATGGGACAAACGTGCAGAATACTTACGCACAGGATTAGATGTAGAGACTTGGGAAAAGAACCAAGACATCTATTTGCGTGGTGTTAAAAGTCATATTACACATATGGTAACATTTAATATATTAAGTGTTACAAGTTTTATTGACTTTTTAAAGAAGATATTAGAATGGAGAAAAACATACGAAGACATTATTCCTAACAATTTGGGCACAGATGAAAATGTTCGTAAAATTAGATTCGATACTCCATACTTGAAAGAACCTATTCAGTATGATATGCACATACTGCCTAAGGAAGAATTTTTACCTTATTTTGATAAAATATTAGACTTTATCAGAGAAAACGTTGTTGAAGAAGATAGAACAATGTTTAGTGAATTAGAATACGAAAGATTCCGCAGAGTACGTGATTACTTTGCAAATGAACAATATCCTGAAGAACGTATAAAAGAAGGTCGAGCAGACTTTTATGGTTGGTTCTCAGAATATGATAAGAGAAGAAATACATCGTTCTTAGAAACTTTCCCTGAAATGGAAAACTTTTGGAACTTATGCAAAGAAGAGTATGAAAGACAAAATTGATATTACACAAATAGATTTGCCTGCTGTAAAAGAAAAATCTTTATGTGCATTACCATGGTTACATATTCATGTTACACCAGATCAAAACATTATGCCTTGTTGTATTGCTAACATGGAAAATGTTGATGACG
>MDTA01176700.1_pt1 | contig 10362 bp, 11 predicted proteins | sample 811151 | NCBI WGS metagenome assembly MDTA01 (sample SAMN05326648, study PRJNA326480) | marine metagenome | isolation source: seawater | place: Indian Ocean: South | collected 2010 | reverse complement strand
ACCCGATGCTTACCGAGTTATCAAACCACGCAGGGTGCGAGCCTTACGAGTTTTGGCAACTGATCAGGAAGCAAAGGATTATATTAACAAGAGTGCAGAAAAAGGACTGACCATAGAGTTTGCTAAAGGCGAGAGTCGTAAGTGCAAAGACTATTGTGATGTCTCTGACTTCTGTAATCAATACAAAATGGAGATTGGAAATGACCAATAAAAAACAACCGACCTATGCAGAGATATGGGATACCCTTAGTAAGGTAGACGTTTCTGAGTATGTTGAAGAGAAGATGAATTTAAAATATTTATCTTGGAGCAGAGCATGGTGGTTACTCATGGAACACTTTAGTGAAGCTACCTACGAGTACCATGAGAGTAAAAAATTTGATGATGGCACAGTAGAAGTGTCTGTCACTATTACCATAGGCGAGACCAGTCGTATGGCTACCTTGCCAGTTATGGACTACAAAAACAAAGCTATCATTTCGCCTGATGCAAGGCAGATCAATGACAACAAACAAAGATGCTTTGTCAAGGCTATAGCCATGTATGGTTTAGGTATCGATCTTTATAGAGGTATGTCTGATGATTTGCCTGACGAAGAAAAAGATAAAGCTTCGGCAGATAAACCAAAAGAAGTACAGAAACATTATAGGAAGTCTTCAGAGACTGAGAAAACTACTGACGATGTTACTGCTGAAGTGATTGAGTTAGAGGTCAAGGAGACTGATGAATATTCCGAAGCTTGGGCAGATGCCTTTGTCGAAGGGCAAGGTAAAATGATAAATGCTTTTGAGACTATAGAAGAACTAAGAAACTTTTACAAAGCCAACATGGAGAAGATAGCCATAATCGGAGAAAAGTATCCTGAGAAACGTGAGGAATTAGACTCGATCTTCAAAACCAGATCAAAAGAATTGGAGGACAAGAAGCATGGATGAAGAAAGAAAACAAAGTGATGGTGCGATATACACCAACAACTATAAGAAGACTGCAACCCAACCTGATTGGACTGGCAAGATAACTCTAGACCGAGACCTATTAAAGGACTTGGTCAAGAGGGTGCAAGAGGGCGAGGAAGCAGATATTCGTGTGGCTCTGTGGGATAGAACAAGTAAGAACAATAATGAGTATAAGTATGCTCGCTTGGACTTACCTATGAAGAAAGACGAAACAAAAGTCGAGCCAACTCCAGAGCCAGAGAAGAAAGAAATCTCTGACGATGACGTGCCGTTTTGAGAAAATATAACTGGTAATATTTTTATGGAGTTTACATACAACGATTCCAAGCCATACTCAGATAATTTCTCTACATGGTTTGGTTTGAACACGAAGGAAAGAATTGGGAATGGCGAGAAGCCTTTGACCTCAGTCATAGCGAAACGAAAGTTTTCGGAGATGTATGGTCACAAAGCTTTGACCCAACCAAAGTTTGGATTCTCTAAGACATTAGAGAAAAGCAACAACAATAAAACAAAGGAGTAAAAATGGCATTTCAAAGTTATGATGGATACGAACAAATAATAGACGAGATCAAAGCTAGGGTTAATAGAAGCTTTGCTGAGTACGATAAATACTACAGCGATAGACCTTACGATATTGATAGTCCTATCAATTCTCTTAGACTCAAGGTCGTAGCTGAGATTGAAAATCTTCAGACTGAAATAGACTGCATTATGGATGGCAGAATGACTATGATGGAAGAAGAATACTACAATGAAGAAGCTTAGTTATTATCTAGTCAAAGACTTCTGTCGTGAAGGGAATCACGAGTACCGAGATCACACAGTCTTGGCTACCTTTATGAAGGAAGCGGAAGTCTTAAAGACCAAGGATAGTGGGGAGTATGTTTGGGAAAAAGCTTTTCTGGATTGGCAGTTTAGTATAGAAGGCATTGTCTCAGACGATGATTATCAAGGCTACTGGTCAGATTATAGGCATGTCAGGATTGAAGATGTTTCTAGAATTGCAGAACAAGATGCCAAGACTTTGTTCAAAATTCTCCATGACTCAAGACAGATGTACTATCACGAAGAACTAGAAACGATAATAGAAAATGCAGAAGAGGAAGCATGAAAGATAAAATTAAGATAGAACACGATTGGTTTATACCTTGGATACTTGAAGATTATAGCCAAGAAGAAATGGCTGATGCTTGGAGTAGAGGACTATCACTTGAAGATTTTTGTATGAGTATTGCGGGATTATTACCAATACAACATATAAGAAATTGGGAAGATATTAAACATCATTTTGATAATGAGCCTTGCGAATTAGATGAAATTAATAGAACTACAAACAAACCTTTTGCTTCATGGTCAGAGTATTATGAAGATGATGGTTATGTAGCTGACCCTTGCTTTGATGGAATACCAGATACTTTAGAAATAGAATGGGTATATGGTGCAAACGAATTTCTAAGTAAGAGTTTGGAAAAGGAGGAAGCATGAAGAAATATTCTTTAACTATTACATGGGGAACTGATGGAGATGTAACCCAAACCTATAATTTTAATACCCAAGCTGAGAAAGAAGCTTTCTTGAATGGGGTAGAAGAAGGCGAAGGTTGGTGGCGGTACGAGATAAATGCCGAAGATGGGAAGTCATATTATGAGTGACGAGATACAAGAGAATTGGCAACACGAGATCAGGAACTTAGTGCCTTTGATTGAGCAAGCCATGTATCAAGTGCATGAGAAAGATGCCGAAGTTAAGAAGCTTCAGGCTACGTTAAAGTTAGAAGCCATGGACAAAGGAATTAAAACCAATAGCGGGCAAGAGACTTATGCTGAAGCTTCCGATGAATTGTATCGAGCCAGACTCAAAGTGGGCGTTGCAAAGGGAACGCTTGAAGCTATCAGAGTGCAGTTGAAAAGTTTAGAGATTGGTTATGAAGTATGGAGAACTAGGGAGGTATCGCAGAGAAAAGAACAAGCACGTTATGGTGCATGATTTGTAATGGTACTTACAAAGGCTAGGAGTGATCGCCTAATATCTAGATTAAACTCTAGGTTGAATGAGGGTAAGCTAAGTTAGTCAGTTAAAACAGTTGCATGCCGAGACTGATAAGCCATTAATTAATATAAAGGTTAGCGGAAAAGAGGATAGCTATTAAAGTATAAATCCTGTTTGGCACAGTAGTCCATACATAGTATCGGCTGAGATGTCATATGAACAACGCCTTAAATTTAAAAATGAAAGGAAGAAACCCAAGCAAAGAAGAAAAAGAATACATGGACAAGGTGCAACAGTTAGGTTGCATTGTCTGTGCGAATCGAGGTTACCCTAATGTACCCGCAGAAATCCATCACACGAGAGGTAAGACAGTAAAGGATGCTCATCTATATGTCATCCCGCTTTGCCCTTCACACCACCGCTATGGCGGTCACACCGAGCCAATCAGCAGACATCCCTACAAAAAAAGATTCGAGGATGCTTATGGCACAGAAGCAGAATTACTTGAGCAAGTACAAAAAAAGTTTGCTGTCGCAGGTGAATACAAAAATATTTACCAGTCACAGGTTTTATCTGCGTCACAGACCACGACAAAATTTAGAGATGGGGGTAGCCTGAACGAAAAGATTTTAACTAACATCAGAAAAAACTTAGGCATGGAGGAATGATATGAGCAATTACGAATTAGTCTACCTAGACTTTAAACAAGGTTTTGATTTTGTCAAAAGAAAAGAAAAATATCTGAATCTAGAAATAGATTTAACCAATGAAAAAAAGATCATAGCATTCTTAAAAAAATACAAACCTAAACCTAGCAATGGCAATCTTATCAGGTTGGGTTTGGTCGAAATTCCTAAAGAAGAATGGCTACAATCTCGTGCTGTAAATACAATCATGCAATTTAGAACTCGTATAAACAAAGTTTCAGCAGACAATTTTTTTAATCATAGAATCAGCCTAAAGAGAAATTACCAAGGTAACTATGTTGTTTGGGTAGTAAAAAAAACTAAAACCGAACTTTGTATTGAAAAATGTAGGAGAAAGATATGAGTATGTTAAAAGAGCAACTGCAAGAAGAACTGCAAGAACGCAAGGAGAAATGGTGGGCATGGCACAAAGCCAACCCTCATGTCTGGCAAAAGTTTGAGGAGTACACCTTCCAAGCAATCAACTCTGGTCGTAAGAAGTATAGCCAATGGGCGATCATCAATAGGATTAGATGGAACGCTGAAGTAGAAACCCAAGGTGGCGAGTTTAAAATTAGTAACGATTACATCTGTTTCTATGCTAGATTGTTTCATGTGAAACATCCTGAGTACAAAGACTTCTTTTCGGTCAAGCCTTTGAAAGAAGAAAAGATAATTACTAGGCTAGAAGCAAGCGGTTTATGAATCCTTATCGCATAGATACTCCCGCACTTATTAGTTTCTCAGGTGGCAGAACTTCTGCTTATATGTTAAAAAAAATTATTGAAGCTTACGATGGCACACTTCCAGATGATATGCATGTAGTGTTTGCTAATACTGGGAAAGAGATGCCACAGACTTTAGACTTCGTTAGAGATTGTGCCGAACAATGGGATGTAAAAATAAACTGGATTGAACTATACGATGTAGATAAAGAACCAGAAGGCGAAGGCACAGATGGTTGGATGTTCAAATACAAATTGGTTGATTACGATTCCGCTTCAAGAAAAGGCGAGCCTTTTGAAAAATTAATTGACCACTATGGCAAGTTACCTAACTCTACTAATAGATTCTGTACCTTCTTATTAAAACAAAGAGCCATCATTTGGTTTGAAAGACAGCAAGGTTTTAAAGACATGGATCAAGTTATAGGGTTGAGAGCAGATGAACCAAGAAGAGTCCATCGAATTAAAGACAGAAATCAAAACGCTCATTACTATACTCCTTTGCATGATGCCAATGTGACTCAGCTTGAGATACAAAAGTATTGGCAAGAGTCTAACTTTGATCTGAATTTAATTGCAACTGATCAACACACTCTGTTCGGTAATTGTGATATGTGCTTTCTTAAAGGCAAAGGGCAACTCATAGAGATGCTAAAACACAGAGAAGATTTATCTGATTGGTGGTCGGCACAAGAAAAAAGAACTGGCAAGACTTTTAAATATGATATTTCTTATGAACAGATGATTGAAATTAAAAACCAAAAGAGCAAACAAATAGAACTATTTTTTGACGATGAAAGTGTGGATTGTTTTTGCCACGACTAGAGGTGAAAAAATTGCAGCGATCTCGCTGGTTCTAAAAATATTTACCAGTCACAGGTTCTTACTGGGTTGCGTAGGCTTCTTCTCGCAACTCAGGTAAGTACATCAATCTCAAGTTTCTTTCTAGTTCTAACTCTTGCAATAAATCTTTTTTGACTTCGGCTGAAATAGTTTCGTCAAGTAAAGTTCTTTTTCTTCGCTCTCGCCAATAGGTCATGTATCTGTCCAACGCAAGCACTTGTTGTCTGGTTCTGATTAAGCCATCGTTGTTACGCATGTAAGTAATCAAAGCATCTTCTAGTTTCGGGTCTTCTCTTAATGAGTTGATAGTCGCCACCACCTTATCGCTCTCGGCTCTGAGTTCGTAGAATTGTTGTTGTAACCCGCCACCAATCGGAGAAGCTATAAAACGCTTCAGAAGAGGCAACTGATCTATCCTAGGGGTTATGTAATCTTCCCCAGTAATTTGCCTTAGAGAGGCATCTATGAGGCTCAGAACATAGCCACCTAATGTACCACCATAGCCATTCATTACATATTCAAGTTTGATTGGCGAGATATTAAAGGTACGACCAATCACTCTAGCCAATTCGTTAGTAGTTTCTCTGCTCTGTTGGAAGGGTTCAAGACCGCTTTCCATATACTGTGGCACTATCGGACTACCAGTAAAGCCACTCTTGTTATCTACATAAGCTTCCATGATAGGTTTGATTGCCTGAAAACCTAGCGGGTCTAAGGCTAAAGTATTGAATGCACCTCTTTTTAAGGTGCTAGTCAGGTCGCCAGTAGTAGAACTGCCAACAACTGTATCCATAATTCTTTCTGGGATAGTCTTAAACAGGAGACCGACCTCGAAAGGTACTGGTAGTTTCAAAGGTTCTTGTCCTTTTTCTCTAAAGATCATCCAATGATCATCTCGTTCTTCTCTTCTGCGTTCTTTGTATTGGTCATCGTCACTAACTAAAGCGTAGTAAATAGCCGTCAATAAAGTTAGGAAACCACCTCGGGTGATAAAACCTTTGATGATTTGGTTCTGCATTTGCTTGTTAAAGGTGGCAGACGCTCCCGGATATTTAGCAGAATATTTACCAGTCATACTTCTGTACAAGACATCAAGTCCTTGAACTCTAGCATTTAAAAATGGAATAGCTGAGAAGACTACCCTTGCTAATGGATCATTGCCTCGTCTTGAGAAGTTAATTATTTCTCCTGCTTGAAAAGCCGCTTCAACTTCATCACCTGTTTGTTCATAAACTCCTTTATAAACTGCTTGTCTAGTTGCACCATCAGACTTATAAGTTTGTTTACCTAGAAAATCCCATAGTTTGAGTGCCATAGTAGTAGGATTCATCGCTCCTCTACCATCTTTGCCTGCTAATCTAAATTGTTGCTTAACATATTTTTCTACACTCAAAGCATCGGCTGAATAATCATAACCACCTAAAATACCAAAGCGTTCTAAGTTTTCCATGTCTTCAGTAAAACCTTTGAGTGTTCCTATTACAGGGGTAAAGCTAGCACCACTTGTAACAAAAGCTGACAAAGTATCACGCAACATATTAACCGCTATAAATCCGGGGTCTCGGGTGACAGTCTCTCGAAGCACAGTAGCTGGTAAAGATAAAAACTTAACTATAGTATTTTCATTTAAAATACCTGCAGTTGTTAAGCCATATAACATTTCTGGGTCTTCAACTCTAAAAAATCTTTTAACTCCGTTAACATAAATAGGTATAACATCTGAGCCTTGTGCTTCTTTAGAACTTATCTCTTCTGCTCTATTTGATTTGACATAGTTTCTAACTAACTTCCTATGAGCATCGTTCTTCATAGCAGCATTGACTATAGCCAATTGATTTTTAAATATGACTGACAAAGGCGAGGCTTCTAATGCTTCTTTGCTTCCTTTTAGTTTTTGATTTAAAGGATTGCCACCAAGAGAACCAGCTCCTATGTTTGGACCTTGGATAGACTCATCTGCCATAACACGATAAAAAGGATAATAGTCTGCATTATCTTTCCATACTTCTGCAGTTGGTCTAAGTTCTATCTTGTCTGCAGTTTTTAAAACTTTGTTTCTTTCTGTTGCTAATTCTATAAGCGTTTCATTGTCTGCAGTTTTTGCTCTGTCTATACCTAACTCTAATAATCTTTTTCTAATCTCAGTATAGTTAGGTTCTCTAGAAGCTAATCCTGAATCAACTAACAAATCAATTATGTAAGCGTTTTGTTCTTGATAAAGATTAAAAGTATCTTTAACAATTGAATAACGATTACCTAGTTCTAAGCCTTCTTCTATCTGTTCAGGAGTCATAGGTATTTCAATACCTTTTTCATCTAATCTTACTCCTCTAGTTGCAATAGCATAAACCTTAAAAGCATTTTCTAAATCAACACCTGTTTCTCTCATTTCATTAATTAAAGGTCCAAATATATTTATAAGTGAAAGGCGTTTGTCTTTTGTTACGCTTACTACTCCTTTATCTAAAGTAGGTACACCATGATTTAACATTGCACCAAAAACACCTTTAGATTTGTCTGATAATAATAAAGCTTGTAATGCACCAGTCCTTGCTCTAGCTTCATCTTCAGCAATTTCTGCTGAACTTCTAGCTCCTTTGCCTATATTTTTTTCTATAGCTGCATAACTAAAAACATAATTAGCTCTCATTCTTGTTAAGAATCTGCTAGCACTTTCAGTCCATTCAACATTTTCTGATATGCTTTCCCAAAAAGTTTTAGGTTCTTGGGTAGTAGCTTTCATATCTTCAAATAACTTTTCATAGCCGGGTGGCACAGTAGTGTCTGATCTTTTAAAGGTAGGTATATCTAAGTAATCTAAATTACCTTTCTCAAAATCTACAGCAACTTTCTTAGCAAAACCGCTAGCATTATTATTAAATCTAGGGCGAGCAGTAGGTCTAGTGTTTCTTACTTGTCTATCTATTTCTACGATAGCATCTATCTCTGCTTTATCAACAGCACCATTTAAAGGTTGGATTGCACTATCAGGTAGTTCGTAAGCTTTGTCTGTACGAGCAGTAAAGCCTACTTCTTTTGCGAAGTCTTCGTAGACTCTTTGAAACGGGAGGTAAAGAGTACGGATGGCTGCTCTTTGTATATCGGATGGTTCGAGGGCAGTGTCTTGACTTTGTATTTCTTGCAAAGCTCCTCTAGCTCCGCCTTCGTTATACTCGTAGTATTCTGATTCTTGTCCATAAGGACTAATAGTATAACCTTGTGCTGGAAAATTTTCAGTAAAAAATTGAAGAAATTGATCTACGTCTTCTTTAGTTAGTTCACCATCAAAAGACTTAGGATGAATAAAAGTTAAACCATTTACACCTTTATGTGGCATAACAGTAAAGTTTGTGCCACCTGTCTGTGACACATTTGCATCTATTGTGTTTAAAACTTCGGTTAATTGTTGTTCAGAAAAATCTCTGCCATCTGCATTTTCTAAATAAATACCTGTTTTGGCTATACCTTGTGCAGATGGTTTAATAATTAAATTACTGTCTTGCAAAGTAGCATCCATAATTAATTTAGCTATAGCTCTTTGCGTAGGCATACCTGTCATAGGCAAGCTTAATAAAAGATTAGGATTCCATTCGCCTTGCCAACTACCAGCACTTAAAGTTATTTGATGTGGTATTCCTAACTCAGCTAAAAAGTTAAGTTGGTTACCAGTAGATAAAGCATTAAGTGTTTTAAAATAAAATTTATTTCTTATATCTTGCGAGATAGTGAGAGTGTCAGGTACATAATCTCTAGCTCTGCCGGGCATAAACTCATTAACTACTTTAGTGCCTGCTCCTAAAATAGCATTAGTAAAATTATGTTTTGTGTCAGTATCAAATGTGTTGTTGTTGTTTACAAATCTAGAACTATATAAAAATTTATCATTAAAAGATGCTTTCATATTCCACTTACCAGTTTTTTTCATCTCTTTTATTTTTGCTATTTGAGTTTTACTCTGTGCTGCTGCAGCATCATAGCTGCCTTGATTATGAATTTTAGTAGAACCAGTATATCTTTGATGACCCCATAACAATGCTTGTATTTTACTTACGTCAGGTATCTGTGTTACTTGTCCATTAACAATATAATCTAAACTAGACAATGCTTTTAACATAGCATTACCGACTTGATAAGAAATATCAGGTGCAGCAGTTAACTTTTTACCTGCAGGTATTAAGCCAAGTTTTCTTAGCATGTGTATATCTATTACACCAAAAGGTACAAATCTATTAGAAGCTCCCTGCTCTATAGTTTGTGCATACAAAAGAGTTTTTTGTCCTGTGCCTTTTTTAAAGAACATGCCTTCTTTATATAAATCTGCAACACGATTTAATCTATTTTTGTTTCTTTTACCTACGTTTAATTCACTAAGTTTAGCAATGAATTTTTTTCTATTAGTATCAGGATTAATTTCTCTTGCAGTAATCATCGTATTCAACGCATCCTGAAAGTTTTTTTCTGGAGTTGTCTGCTCAGAAGTTATTCCAAAAACACCACTAAATTCATTTACATTTACTGGACCTACGATATTCGGTACTTGTAAAGACCAACGCTGATACCAATTAGCATCTACACCAATACGCAAAGCATCTTGTACATCCTTTTGTAATTCTTTTAAATCTTTAAAGGGTGGCACAGTGCCTCTTGGACTGTAGCGTTTGAATATATCTTGAAAATCTTTTGCAGTTATTCTGCCATTGGTTCTTCTAAATGCAGCAAGCACATCATTTTCTAAATCAGATTCTCCTAACAAATCTCGAGCAGCCAACCCTCTTCTTATTTGGGTAGGCTCATCAAATACAGTTTCATCAAATTGATCTTCTGGATTAATAGGTTCATCCGCTTGGTTAGCTTCAGCTATAGATAATGCTTGACCATATATTCTTCTGCTGGTCCGTAAACTACGTTGTGTATTTCTACTTCTTGCTCCGATAGTACCTGTTCTTATATCTTCTAAAACTCTTAAAGGACTACGAAAAACTGAACCAGTTATAGCTTCTACAAAACCAGCAAAGAAATTTAATATTTTTTCTATAGTAGTTTTAGGTTTGCTTTGAAAATCTTTAGGATTATCACGATACAATCTAAACATTTCGGCAATGTATTCTTCATTTAAAGCATCTTGATTAGTAAGGTCTTTATAAGCTTTATTAATTCTTT
>MDTA01147575.1_pt1 | contig 10362 bp, 9 predicted proteins | sample 811151 | NCBI WGS metagenome assembly MDTA01 (sample SAMN05326648, study PRJNA326480) | marine metagenome | isolation source: seawater | place: Indian Ocean: South | collected 2010 | reverse complement strand
TCAGCAACCACAACCCCTGCCCATTCATATGCGTTAATTTTTGCCGCAACAGCTTCGCTCAAACAGAAAACCAATAATTGCGGCGTAAAGTCAACAAGCCCAGCTTTTATTAACAAATCCACAAATACTCTCGCAGTGCGCGGAGAATACAAAACAACGCCATCTACTAGGGCATCTTTAATGGCGACCAAGCAATGTGGAGGAAAGTCTGAAATCTCTCTCGCATGATAAAGTTGTACACGTTGATAATCAAATCCATTATGACCCAGAATACCTGCAAGATCACCCGCGATCATTGTACCAGCTATATGCAGGACAGCGCCATTTCTGGAATCAAGTTTTTTGCAAACCAAATCAGCTAAATTCTCAACGTCACCATCCGCACTTTCTATATTTTTAAAACCAAATTTATGAGCTGCTGATGCAGATGCATGTCCAACGGCGAATATGGGAATTTGGCGCTCTTTGCTGAGATGGGTAAATGCCTTGACACCATTAGCGCTAGTCAATAACAAAGCCTGAACACCGGTAAGGTCTGGAGTTTCTAATTCGAATAACTCTATGGACAGCACAGGAGCAATAAGGCTTTCAACTCCCATTACTGATAATTCATCTGCTAATACCTCTGCATCTTCCTGAGGGCGAGTGATCACCAGACGGAGTGTCATAGTATCAAACCACGTCCATAACATCAAAAAAACCTGGGCCAATTCGACACTTTAATTCCTCACCTGCATCTCGACCTAGGGCTTCAGCCTCGTTTACGGTTCCACTACGCTCAGTTTTAATTAATTCAGTTCCGTCAGGACGAATAACAAGACCTCTGAAAAAAAAACTACCATTGGCTTTAATCTCTCCAAGAGCCGCAATTGGCGTGCGGCAAGACCCATCAAGAACCTTTAATAATGCGCGCTCCGCAGTGATGCACAATTCTGTTTCATTGTTATTGATGGCCGCTAGATACATTTGTGAAACTTCATCATCTGCCCGACAAGTTATGCCAATAGCACCTTGCGCCACAGCAGGCAAAATTTCTTCAGGTTCTATTACAGAAGTGGCAACATCGGCAAGACCCAAGCGTTTTAGTCCTGCCATTGCAAGTAGTGTGGCGTCTACATCACCTGCAGCAAGTTTTTTTAAGCGAGTTTCAACATTACCACGAAAAATTTTTACTTTCAAATCAGGACGATGATGTAAAATTAGGGCCTGACGGCGTAGAGCAGCTGTTCCAACAACGCTGCCTTCAGGAAGATCCGATATTGACTCAGCCTTTTCACTTATAAATACATCACGAATATCCTCACGCTCAAGCATGCACGGCAAAATTATACCATCCGGTAACCAAGTGGGAACATCTTTCATGGAATGGACTGCCAAATTTATGTCTCCATTTAGCAATGCATCATCGATTTCTTTAGTAAATAGACCCTTACCTCCAATTTCAGATAGTGCCCGATCTTGAATTATATCACCAGTAGTCTTAATAACTGTGATTTTGACACGGCCAACTAATTCGGGAAACGCTGCTTCTAATAATAACTTAACTTCTTTAGCCTGAGCAAGTGCGAGCGGACTGCCCCGGGCGCCAATACAGTAAGAAGGTAATAATATCATAAAAATTTATACCCAAAAGTTATGGTTCTATCGTTTACCAGAGAGTAAGGTTCTCAGTTAACTTGACAAGAGTATTTTATATATGATCGTTTTAGGTATCGAGACAAGTTGTGACGAAACTGCTGCTGCAGTTGTAAATAGCGACGGAGTAATTATTGCGGAAACCGTACTTTCACAATTAGATAATCACCGACCATATGGCGGCGTTGTACCTGAAGTGGCAGCACGTGCGCATTTAGAAAATGTAGACAGGTTAGTTCGCAAGACCATGGCTGAAGCCAAGCTAAGTTTTCATGAACTAGATGCAGTTGCAGCAACTGGTGGACCAGGATTAATTGGCGGAGTTATTGTTGGCATAATGACGGCCAAGGCCATTGCTGTCTCATGTAAGCTACCATTTCTCGCCATTAACCATATGGAAGGTCATGCCTTAAGCGCCCGATTAAATAAAACAAAGAAGGTCGCTTTTCCATATTTACTATTGTTAATTTCCGGAGGTCATTGTCAGTTATTGAACGTTGAAGGGTCGGGACGCTACAAACGCTTGGGCACAACAATTGACGACGCCCTAGGAGAAGCATACGATAAAATTGCAAAAATGCTTGGAATTGGATATCCTGGTGGTCCCGCAGTGGAGGCCGTTGCCAAGAACGGTAATGCAACGCGTTTTAACCTACCCCGACCTATGATAGGCCGTCCTGGTTGTGATTTTTCTTTTTCAGGCTTAAAGACTGCAGTTCGCCAAGTTGCGTTGGAGTTACCTGAGGGGCCCATGGAAAAAAGAGATATTGCCGATTTGTGTGCTGGTTTCCAAGCAGCGGCAGGTGATGTGTTGGCTGACCGAATTAACCATGCCCTAGAAATATTTTTAACAGACCACCCAGACAACAATTCTCTGGTTCTGGCGGGTGGCGTTGCTGCAAACCAATACCTGCGGGAGAGATTACAAAAGCTTGCCTTCCAACGTTCCATTAACGTGATTGTGCCACCGGCAAGTCTTTGCACTGATAATGGAGCAATGATAGCCTGGGCAGCTATTGAGCGAATTCACAATTTGGGGATAGAGCAAGCTCAAGATAGTTTAAATTTTAAACCTAGACCGCGCTGGCCTCTTGATCCAGATGCACCAATCGCCGCCTTCGCAGGAGCTAAAGCCTGACAAACGCCAAGACGTCAATGCTTGATTGAATTCTGGCAATAAGGCATAACCCTCCTATGGGTATAATTCAGAAAATAGGCGTGATCGGGGCAGGAGCCTGGGGCACAGCCCTTGCCATAACAGCTCGACGTGCAGGACGTGATGTTGTTATTCAGGCTCATGAGGCAGATGTCGTGAGCGCAATAAACCAAGATCATGAAAATCACTTTTTTTTACCAGGTGTCCAGCTTGAAAAAGGTATTCAGGCAACCACTGATTTATGTGATATGGCCAAGTGCGATGCTGTGCTTTTGGCCATGCCCGCACAATACCTTCGTGAGGTAACAACCAAAACAGCAACATTGTGGCGTGCCGATGTGCCCGCTGTTATCTGCGCCAAGGGTATTGAGCAAAAAACTGGTGCGCTACTTAGTGAAATAGCCGCCCAAACTTTACCTGAAGTCCCCCTGGCCGTATTATCTGGTCCGACCTTTGCTTCTGAGGTGGCCATTGGTCTTCCAACGGCAGTAACTATAGCATCGAAAAATCTGAACGTGGGGATAGCCTTGTCAAATGCTATATCGACGCCAACTTTCCGAGCTTACAGATCTGACGATGTCATTGGTGTCGAACTTGGCGGCGCCATCAAAAATGTGCTGGCCATTGGCTGTGGTATTATTGAGGGGCGCAACCAGGGAGACAATGCCCGTGCTGCCTTTATCACTAGGGGTCTAGCTGAGATAGCACGTATGACGGAGGCAAAAGGTGCTGATCCTAGAACCTTACTTGGCCTATCCGGCGTGGGGGATCTGACCCTAACTTGTAATGCGATGCAATCAAGAAACTTCTCCCTTGGCGTTGCATTGGGGAAAGGACAACGTCTCTGTGACATTCTAGCTAAACGTTCCTCTGTTGCCGAAGGTGTATTTACTGCATCATCAGTCGTGCAACTAGCTAAGACCCTGAACATTGAAGCTCCGCTATGTACAGCCATGGACAGTATTCTTAATTATAACGCAGACATAGACCAAACCATTAGAAATTTGCTTGCTAGACCAGTAGGCGAAGAGCAACCCCTCAGATAGCCATCAAAAGGATTTTTTTAACATGCACTTTATGATTTATTGTACTGATAAACCCGGCAGCTTCGATCTCCGCACCACTAACCGCAAGAAACATTTGGACTTTTTGGAAAAAAACAAAAACAACATATTTGTCGTCGGGCCAACCCTTACCGAGGATGGCGAAGGCATGAATGGTTCTTTGCTAATTGTAGACTTTCCAGATCGAGCCGCGGTAAATGCTTTTGTTGATGCTGATCCATATACAAGTGCTGGCTTGTTTGAAAGTGTCGACATCAAGCGTTGGAAAATGGTTTTTGAGCCTAATGCTTTATCGCTGTGAAAGCCGCTCCTCAAAAACTTTGTGAACTCAATCAGATAGCTGACGGTAATAGTGCAGCCTTTTTTGCTGAAAGAAACGGCAAAAAAGAGAGCTTTATCGTGGTACGAAAAAAAAATGCGGCCTTCGTTTATGTAAACAGCTGTCCACACATAGGAACACCCCTGGATTTTTCACCCGGGCACTTTCTTAACAAGGACAAAACTTTTATTATATGTTCCACTCATGGCGCCCTCTTTAGGATTAATGATGGCTTTTGTGTGTCTGGACCTTGCGCAGAACGAGCCCTCACAACCGTTCCTTTCAATATTGTTGGGGGATCAATTTTTCTTCTTCCTTAACAAAAGAGTGTTTCAACTCTTGTTTCCCTCAGAATTTTTGAGATAATCAAATTAAGATTGCACTGCAAAATTTGCTTTCCTTGAAGAAAGCAATTACGACCGTCGCAAATTTAAAATTCCAGGGAGACTATAGCAGCATGTCAGACAGTGATATTTATCCAGTTCCGACCGGACTTGCCGAAACGGCTTGGGCAGATAACAAAAAATACCTAGCTATGTACAAACAGTCCGTAATAGATAACGTGGAGTTTTGGCGCGAAGAAGGCAAAAGGATTGATTGGATCAAACCTTACACACGGGTCAAAGAAGTAGATTTTCACGCACCAAACGTCTCTATTAAGTGGTATTATGATGGCACTTTGAATGCCTCCGTCAATTGTCTTGACCGTCACCTTGAAAGCCGTGGGGATCAAACTGCCATTATTTGGGAAGGCGACGACGCTAATGATGTAAAAAATATCACTTACAAAGAACTGCATGAGGAAGTTTGCCGTTTTTCCAATGCCATGAAGAAACGAGGCATCGAAAAAGGTGATGTGGTTACTATATATATGCCAATGGTTTCCGAGGCTGCCGTAGTTATGCTGGCCTGTTGCCGCATTGGCGCCATTCACTCAATAGTTTTTGGGGGCTTTTCGCCGGAGGCCCTAGCTGGTCGCATCAACGACTGTAAATCCAGTTGCGTAATTACCGCCGATGAAGGCATTCGAGGCGGCAAAACTATTCCGTTGAAAGAAAACACGGACAAAGCTCTTGAGAGCTGTCCAGACGTTAAAACAGTTTTTGTGATAACCCGCACTGGCCAAAATGTTGGCTGGGTTGAAGGCCGAGACATCAAATACGAAGATGCCTGCAACGAGGCATCCAACGATTGCCCACCCGAGGAAATGGATGCAGAAGATCCTATGTTTATTCTTTACACCTCCGGATCAACAGGTAAACCAAAAGGGGTTTTGCATACTACCGGAGGCTACATGGTTTATGCAGCAATGACCCATCAATACGTCTTTGACTATCATGATGGTGACATATACTGGTGTACTGCTGATGTCGGATGGGTGACAGGTCACACATACGTAGTCTACGGACCACTTGCTAACGGTGCGACTACCTTGTTATTTGAGGGCCTTCCAACCTATCCTGACAGCTCTCGAGTATGGGAAATCTGTGACAGACACAACGTAAACATTTTTTACACTGCACCAACGGCAATTAGAGCCTTGATGCGTGATGGTAACGGCCCAGTTAATAAAACTTCTAGAAAATCTATCCGATTGCTTGGTACGGTTGGCGAGCCAATCAACCCTGAAGCATGGAGCTGGTATCACAATGTAGTCGGTGCAGGTCGTTGCCCGATTGTCGATACCTGGTGGCAGACCGAGACTGGTGGCATCATGATCACCCCACTGCCTGGTGCGACAGCCATGAAACCAGGATCTGCTACACGGCCGTTCTTTGGTATTCAGCCAGAACTAGTCGATGGAGAGGGGAATGTCCTAGAAGGCCCCTTGTCAGGCAACCTGTGCATCATCGATTCATGGCCTGGTCAGATGCGTTCTATCTACGGTGACCACAAACGCTTTGTAGATACATACTTCTCAACATATCCTGGAAAATATTTCACCGGTGATGGTTGCCGGCGCGACGAAGACGGCTATTACTGGATAACTGGTCGCGTTGATGATGTTATCAATGTTTCAGGTCACCGCATGGGAACAGCTGAAGTAGAAAGTGCCCTTGTAGCCCATCAACATGTAGCTGAAGCAGCCGTAATTGGGGCGCCCCATGAGATTAAAGGACAAGGAATCTATGCCTATGTCACCCTGAACGCAAGCGTTGAGGCCAGCGAAGAACTCAAAAAAGAACTAGTTCAATGGGTTAGAAAAGAAATAGGGCCTATTGCTTCACCCGACTGGATTCAATGGGCACCAAGTCTGCCTAAGACGCGCTCTGGCAAAATCATGAGGAGAATCTTACGTAAAATTGGTGAAAACGATTTTGCCTCTCTTGGTGATATATCAACCCTTGCCGAACCTGGTGTGGTTGATGAATTAATACAAAATAGACAAAATAAATAATACAAAATCGTATTAACCTTAAAAATAAAAATGACGGACCCTTAAAAGTCTACACAACGACCTTTTCTCTCCCAATCCCCGTAACGGGTTGGCTCAAGTCCTTTTGGGCCGCCAGACTCCTTTTCGTTATCATTTTTTAAATCCAGCGGGCGCTTCTTTTCCCTCGTGCTCTTAGAGTCAAGATCATCTTTCTTATCATTTTTTCGCATCAAATTTCTCTTCATTTTTCCTATTCAATCACTCAAGTATTGCGCTTGCAACTACTTTCCGGCATGAACGCCTATGATCGTTACGTCACAAAATCCCCGCATCGTAGCTTTTGAACTGATCAATGCAGTTCTAAAGAGTCATAAACCCCTTGATGCTATGCTTGAAACACACCCTGGCTTAGGTAATCTAGAGCCGCGTGAACGGGCTTTTGCACAAAATCTAGTGGCGACGACATTGCGACGACTTGGTCAGATTGATGATCTTATAAATCAATGTATGAATCGCCCCTTAAAACGACAAGCTGTAGCCGTGCGGGATGTTCTAAGGCTTGGTATATGTCAATTGATATTCTTAAGGATACCCGCCCACGCTGCAGTTGACACTACAGTATCTATGCTCGATGAAATAAAATTTTCTTACTACAAAAAGCTAGTTAACGCCATAATGAGAAGGCTTTCGCTTGAGGGAGAGAGGCTCGTAGGAAATCAATATGCAGCTCGCCTTAACACGCCAGAATGGCTCTGGAGAAGTTGGACTAATGCGTATGGTAAGGCGTCTTGTCATAGTATTGCTCTTGCCCATCTTCGCGAACCACCTCTTGATCTTACCGTTAAAGAAAATCCAGAAACTTGGGCTGCCAATCTAGGTGCAACAATGCTCACATCGGGAACTTTGCGTCTTACTAAGTCATCAAATATAACACTGCTTGATGGCTTTGAGGAGGGCGCGTGGTGGGTCCAAGATGTTTCAGCTTCCTTACCCGTAGCTCTGCTTGGGAATATTAAAGGGAAACACATTATTGACCTTTGCGCGGCACCAGGTGGCAAGACGGCACAACTGGTAAGTCGAGGAGCTAAAGTAATCGCCATTGAGCGCTCAGCCAATCGCTTAAAACGCCTGAAAGAGAATCTTTCACGTCTTAAAATGACGGCCGAGACTTTTTGCTGCGACGCCACGCAGTGGACGTCTTATAAAAAAGCTGATGCGGTGTTACTTGATGCTCCTTGCTCATCAACTGGAGCTATACGCCGCCATCCAGACATTCCATACTTGAAAAAGCAAAAGGATGTAGAAAAGCTATCAAATATACAGTATCGCTTGCTTAAAGCTGCACTAAAAATGGTGAAACCAGGTGGCATGGTTGTATTCTGTACATGTTCATTACAACCTGAAGAAGGGCCAGAGCTTATTAAAAAAGTACTTGAGACACATTCTTCGTTTCGCTTAGAGGCGATTAAACCCTCTGAAATTGGAGACCTAGAAGAATTAATTGATGACGATGGCACTATAAGGTGCTTACCTTATAATCTAGCTGAGCAAGGTGGTATGGATGGATTTTTTATAGCGCGCCTAATATCTGACTAAGCTTTTTTGACAGCCCATGAAGACCTTGCTAAACACAATAACATCAAGGTAAAGAACCGATAGGCGTACTTACTTGTTATGATGTAAAATTTATTAATTTGAGTCGTATGATACCTCACTAATAATTTGTGACTTCGTTTTATCTAATACTACTAAAAAGAAGAAATTGTGCGTCCAATTGGATTGAGCCGATCCACTCAAATTCGTTCCGATTTCTAGAAACTGCTAACAAATTTTTTAAGTGATTAATGTCGATTTTAGTCAACTCTCTTAACTAATAGGTATTGTCGATGAAGCAAGGATCCTTGTCCATTTTATCGCCTTCAAATGTTAGGCAAAAGCTGCGCCAATTGCTTTATGCAAGTCCGCTTTACCAGCTTACACTAAAAGGAAGGACCCCTGACAGGCTACGCCTAACCCCACCATCCTTTCGAATCGGCAACCCTGAAATTGGACGCAGAGTAATTAACGGAACATTCACCTTATCACATCACCAAGTCAAGTTGGATAAAGACCCCTGGAAATCAGAATTAAACGATGCTAATCAACTTGCAGATTTGCACGGCTTTTCCTGGTTAACCGATTTATATGCTGTCGGAACTGTTGAGGCCAAAGAACGGGCTTGTCAGTTGCTGTGTAGTTGGGTTGAGCACAATCAAAAATGGCAAAAATATTCTTGGCGACCTGACATTCTAGGTGAGAGACTAGCGACATGGATTTATTGTCATGATTTTGTTTCAGCAGAGAATGACCATATAAGATCAATCCTGTTGAACATGGCTATGGTACAGACTCGGCACCTTGGTCGAAGCTGTTCACAAGCGCCAAATGATGCGCGATTTTTCAAGGCTCTTCAGGGTCTTATTTTTGCAGCCATATGCCTTCCTGGTGCAGAGCCCTTGCTGGATATATCTTTAAATCTTCTTAATAGGGAGATTAGTCGACAAGTCTTACCTGACGGTGGTCATATTGAGCGTAACCCATCATTAGCACTTGAGCTTTTATCAAGATTTAATCAAATTAAAGCACTGTTGTTAGCTGCCCATATTGAAATTCCAATCCAACTACAGGGATCCACTGATAGGATACCGCCAATGATTCGCGCTTTACGCCTTGGCGATGGCGGACTTGTTCAGTTTAATGGTGGTTACGAGGAAGAACGTATACTTATTGATAGGATTCTAGCAGACACGGGAGTAAGTGGAAAAGCACTCACTAGCGCACCTCATAGTGGTTTTCAAAGGCTCGCTTCTGGGCGTACTATAATTGTTATAGATACAGGAAAACCTGTCAGCTTAGGCAGACTAAATTGCCATGCTGGGACCTTGAGTTTTGAGATGAGCGTTGGGAAAAAGCGTCTCGTGGTTAATTGTGGCACGCCAAGTTCAGAAGGTCGCAATTGGTTCTCCGCAATGAGGGGTACAGCTGCTCATTCAACATTAACAGTAAATGGTTTGGACTCTAGTCAATTTGACAATAATGGACGACTGTTGAAGGGCCCTTTAGTTGTGGAATCTGAGCGCAGCGAAGCTGATGGTGCGGTCTGGCTTGAGACTTCCCACGATGGATTCTTGGATAGGATTGGAGTTATTCACAGGCGAAAATTATACTTAGATGCTTCTGGTGAAGACTTCCGAGGAGAAGATATAATTAAAGGCTCCAACGGTAGAGAGTTTACCATACGTTTTCATCTTCATCCCAGTGTTCATGCCTCACAGTTACAGGGGCGGACTAGTGTACTATTAAAACTATCCAAAGGCGTTGGTTGGAAATTTCAGGCATTGGGCGGGAAGGTATGTTTAAATGAAAGTATTTATCTTAATGGCTATGACAAACCAAGAAGATCCAATCAAATTATTGTTTCAGGAAACATTCAAGGTGATTTAGCCAGAATAAAATGGCGTTTTCATACGTATTAGTCGAGCATATAAACCGTAACAGGAACCTTATTTTGATGGAGAATTAAACGAACCGGTAATTTTGCTATTGGCCCGGATTGCATAGCAGTTTCAAAAATAGTCCGCCTTTGTGGGTCAATTATGACCAAAAATATTTGGCGACAGTTAAGTATTGCCGTTGGTGTCAAACTAACTCTTGCCTCTCTATTTGCTGAAGCAGCAACGGGAAAAATTATGTCGTGGGTTTTCAACCACTCTGGTCTATCCGGAAATAAAGAGGCAATATGACCATCCATACCCATACCAAGCAAAATTCC
>MDTA01189319.1_pt1 | contig 10363 bp, 9 predicted proteins | sample 811151 | NCBI WGS metagenome assembly MDTA01 (sample SAMN05326648, study PRJNA326480) | marine metagenome | isolation source: seawater | place: Indian Ocean: South | collected 2010 | reverse complement strand
CAAAAGAAAATAACATTGAATATTATCAATTGTTAAATGAAATGAAAAAAATATCAGGTATTGGTGCTATATTAAATACTTCCTTTAATATTCATAAAAAAACTATAGTTGAAACAATTGATGATGCAATTAAAGTTCTCAAAACTACTAATTTGGATGGAGTAATTTTTAATGATTACTATGTCTCAAAATAATTTCTCTTTTTTATTTAACAAATTAAGTATATAAAAAATTGATGTCTAAATACGGATTTTACGAAAGATTATCAAAAGAATTTCCTTCTCAAGTAATGGTTGATATCACAGAAGTTTGTAATTTAGGATGTATTCATTGTACACACCCAAAATTTAAATTGAGTAGTTCTTATAACAAAAGAATGATTAACCCAGAAATTAATAAAAAAATGGTTGACGAAGTTGCAAAACACGGAAAAGGGATTACTAAGTATATTAGATATACAAGTAATGGCGAACCCCTAGTTCATCCTAAATCCTATGAAATTTTACAATATGCTGTAGATAACTCCGGCACAAAAGTAACATTAACTACTAATGGCACACTTCTTAAAGAAAAAAAAATGAAAAAGCTATTGTCTACAGGTCTACACATGATTGACGTAAGTATAGACGCTTATTCAAATGAAATATATAAAAAAGTAAGAGTTGGAGGGGATTTAGATGTAACAAAAAAAAATGTGCTTAGATTATTAGAATTAAATGATGAAGTTGGTCATAAAACAAAAATAATAGTGAGCTTTGTTGAGCAAAAGGAAAACTCCCATGAAATAGAAAAATTTAAAGAATTTTGGCAAAAACAGTCTGTGGATGAAGTTTTAATTAGAAAGTTACATACAAACAGTGGATCGGTAGTTAAAGAAAATAATCTGGGAATAATTAAAAATGAAAGTAGAAGAGCCTGCTTGTATCCATGGGAAAGAGTAGTTTTGACAGCAAAGGGGACATTAAATTTTTGTCCAACAGATTGGTATGGCAAATCTGAAGTGAGTGATTTTGCAAAAACATCTATTAGAGAAGTATGGAAAAATAATTTCTATAATGATTTGAGAGATCAACATTTAACAAATGATTATAAAAATGAATTTTGTAAACAATGTCCTGATTGGAAAAATACATCATGGCCTTTTGATAAAAATAAAAGTTATGCAGATTTAGTTGAGAAGATTTTATACGAAGAAAAATAAAATGAGAAAAAAAGTAAAATTTGGGTCTAAAAAAATTGGCGACAATGAAAGAGTTCCTTTTATTGCAGAAATAGGAGTAAATCATTTAGGAAAAATTAGTAATGCTTTAGAATTAGTAGAGTCTGCAGTTAGAGCAGGCAGTGATTTCTTAAAATTTCAAACTTATATAGCTGAAGAAAGATACGATAAAAGAAATCCTAGATATAAGGAATTTACAAGTTTACTTAAAAATTGGGAGTTATCAAGAGACGAGCAAATAGAAATGTGGAAATTAGCTAAATCACTTGGAGCTGAGGTTTTTACGTCAGTTTATGAACTAAAAAGTATAGAATTCGCTGAAAAAATGAACACGGTTGGGTATAAAATTGCTGCTTTTGAAATGAAAAATAAACCTCTTTTAAAAGAAGTTTTTAAGACTAAAAAACCAATAATAATTTCTTGTGGGATGACTAATTTAGATGAAATTAATGAATTAGTAAATTTTTTAAATGAAAATAATGCTAAATATATTTTGTTACACGTAGTATCATCTTATCCGTTAGAGGAAAGACATAGTTATTTAAGCAAAATTAATATTTTAAAACAAAAGTTTAATTGTCCAATTGGTCATTCTGATCACACAGCAGGAACATTGATTCCACCTTTAGCAGTTGCAGCAGGTGCCCAAATTATTGAAAAACATTTCACAATCAATCCTAAATATAGATTATCAGATAATTTTTTTTCTGTGACTGAGGAGCAGGTAAAGAAAATCAAATTAGAACTTGAGTGGGCATTTCAAGCTACATATTCTCCAAGTTTTAAAAAGAGTGATCCAGAAAAATTTATGAGAGATTTTAAAAAAAATATATCGTGAATGTTCATTGTATTCAGATGTAGTGCTGGTGGAAATCATGGATGGGGCAATGTAAAAAGGCTTGAATTAATTTACAATGCATTAAAAAAAAAGTTCAAATTTAATTATAAGTTTTTAATTGACTCAAATTTAGAAGTTAAAAAATATCTAAGAAAAAAAAAAATAAGTTACATTTCAGTAACTAAAAAAAATGAAGATAAAGTATTAAGTAAAATTAAAGTTATAGATATTTCAATTATTGAATTATTAAATTGTTCATTATTAATTCAAAAAAAATACAAAAAAATTTCAAAAAAATTAATAATTTTAGATGATATTACCAAAAGAAAATATATCTCAGATATACTTATTAGTTGTCAAAAAAAAATTAATAAAATTCATAAAATTAAAGAATGCAAGTTATACAATGATTACTCTTATTTTCCACTAACCCAAAACTTTGATAAGTATATAATAAAAAAAAAAATAATTAATAAAGAAATTAAGTCGATAGTTATTTTAATTGGTGGATCTAATTATATCAACATTTATATATGTTTAGCAAAAATTTTGTGCAGAACTAATTATAAAATTACTTTTTTAATTGGAGAAGAAAATTCAATAAAAATATCAAAAGAAATAAAAAAATTTTCAAGAGAATTTATTGTAAAAATTGACTCTAATGAGATCCCTAAAAATATTTTTGGTGCTGACCTAGTTATAGCCGGGGGTGGTTATACTAAATTAGAAGCTGCTTATTTAAAAACACCTATGCTATGCATAAGAGTTCACAAGCACCAAGAAAAATTAATTCAGGATTTTTTTAAAACATTCAATCTCAATAATAAATTAAAAATAAAATTAAATAAAACTAATTTATTTAATGCAATAAAATATCTAAATTATCGTCAAAGACACAAAATTAGTAATATTTTTCTTAAAAAATTTAAGAAAAATGGTGTCTATAAGATTATAAAAATAATTAATGAAGAAAAATAAAAAAACTACCAAAGTTGTTGCAGTTGTACTGGCTAGATTGAGGTCTAGTAGATTAAAAAAAAAAATGTTGAGAAAAATACATGGCAAAAAAGTTATTGATCTTTTTATTAGTAGATTAAAAAAATGTAAAAAAATTGATGAAATAATTCTTGCAACCTCAGATAGATCTCAAGATCAAGTTTTTAAAAAAATATCAAAAAATCATAAAATTAAATTTTTTAGTGGATCCGAAAAAGATGTTGTTGATAGATTAAATAAAGCTACAAAAAAGCTTAATTTTGAGGATATTATAGTTAGAGCAAATGCAGACAACCCTATTTTTATGCCAACTATTGTGGATAACGATATTATAAATTTTAAAAAAAATAATTATGACGTTTTTTCTCCTTTTCATAAAAATAAATTACCATTTGGATATTCCTTTGTATTATTTAAAAAGTCCTGCATTTTAAAAATAGAAGGTTTAGCCAGAAAAACTTATTATAGAGAGCATGTGGAAAATTTTTGTTTCGATAACAGAAAAAAATTTAAGGTTCTTCTTTCAAAATTAAATAAAAGTTCTCAATTATATTGTCCTAATTTAAGTGTAACTATGGACACATATAAAGACTTAAAAAAAATAAGAAAATATTATTCACTAATAAAAAATAAATCTATTAAACTTCAACCATTAATTTTAATAAATTATTTTAAAAAAAAATGAAAATATTGTCTATTTGTCAGCCACATTTTTTACCATGGTTTGGGTATTTTTTGATGTTAAAAAAAGCAGATGAATTTATATTTTTAGATGATGTTCAATATAATAGAAGATCATGGCAAAATAGAGTTCATATCAGAGCATCACAAAATTTAAATGAAAAAAAATTTCTTAGTTTATCAGTCAAGGATAATTCTAGATCAAAAAAGATTAATCAAATTTTTTTAATGGAAGAAAATTTACAAGAAATAAAAAATCAATTATTTAATTCTTACAACAAAGCTCTTAATTTTGAATATATGTTTATTTTTTTAAACAATTTTTTTCAAAAAAATATTTCTCTAAATTTATCAGATTTAAATATTCTTTTAATTAAAGAAATATGTAAAATTCTTAAAATTAATTTTCAATATGAATTATCTTCTAATCTTAATTTATCTGAATTTAAAAAAGAAGATTTAATTCTGAATATTTTAAAAACCAAAAAAGCAAAAGTTTATTTGTCAAATGAGGGATCAAAAAATTATGTTCATCAAAGTTTTTTTGAGAAAGAAAATATTCAAGTTATTTATAATGAATTTACTCATCCAAAATATCATCAATTTAATACCAAAAGTTTTTTACCTAATTTAAGCATTATTGATTTACTTTTTAATTCTAAAGATCCACATCATTTTTTTGAATAAAATCTTTTTTTAATTTACATAATTGAGCTTTTCATTTGAAACAAATCGTATATATATCTCGAAATGAAAAAAAAATTTTTAGTGACAGGAGCAATGGGTTTTGTTGGTTCACATTGGGTAAAAAAACTTTTAAGTGAAGGGTATGAAGTTACTGGTATTGATATAAAACCTTTAGATAAATTTTTTAAAAAAAATAAAAAATTCAAATTCTTTAAAGCATCAGTATTTAATTATGCATTGTTAGAAAAATTAATTAAAAAAAATGATATAATTTGTCATTTTGCCGGTGTTGCTGAGCCTATGCAGTATCTTAAGAGAACAAAATATACTATTGAGCTTACCTTGTTACCAAGTTTAAAAATTGTAGATTTTTGCTGCAAATTCAAAAAAAAAATTTTTTTTACATCTACTTCAGAAATATATGGAAAGTTAAATAAAGTTCCATTTAAAGAAGATTCCGACAGGCACTTGGGTAGTCCGCAAATTAATAGATGGTGTTACAGCACCTCGAAATCATTGGTTGAGCATTATATTACAGCGAATGGTTTAGAAAATAATTTGAAATTTATAATTTTTAGACTTTTTAACGTTTATGGTCCTAGTCTTAAAGGTAGAGTTGTTGATGAGTTCATAAATAAATCATTATCAAATAAAAAAATTATGATTAATGGAAATGGTAAACAAACAAGAAGTTTTTTATTTATTGATGATTGCATAGAAGCTTTTTATAAAATTTTAAAAAAAAATATGAATAACGAAGTATTTAATATTGGTTCTGATAATGAAATATCAATGATAGATCTTGCAAAAAAAGTTAAAAAAATTTGTAATTCTAAATCACAAATTATTTTTAACTCAAAAAAATTTACAAAAGTTGGTGGATATGAAGATATTTTGAGAAGAGTACCTTCAGTAGAAAAACTTAAAAGACAAGTAAAGTGGAAACCTAAAGTAAGTTTGCATCAGGGTCTAAATATAATGAAAAATCATATAAAAAAAATTTAAGATAACATCATTTACATAAATTAATGTTAAAAGTTAAACTTTGATCAAATCAATCTTCTTTTTTAAGTATATTTCTCTCTCAAATTTTAAGATATCTCTTTTAGCTAGATAATTATTTTTTATGATAAATATGTTGTTTTTGTTATTTAAATGAAATCTGTTTACTAATGATTTATAGATTTTACCATTTTTTTCATTTTCTAAAACATAAAAAATATTTGAGTTTGAATTGTTTAAATTAAGAATATTATTTAATAAATTTGAATTTTTAAATAAATTTGTTGAGTTATCATTTAAAAATAAAACTTTTTTATTTAAATTCTTAAGAGAATTAAAAGTATATTCTCCTAACAATTTATCGCCTAAAATATAAATTTTATTTATTTTTTTTTGAGATTTTAATACATTTTTAATTTGTTTGTCAAAATAGTAATTGTAGGCACTAATATTTTTTTTAAAATAATTCTTTAAGTTTTTTTTATCAAATTTTTTTATAAGATATTTTTTTCTTAAGTGAAAAACAAAAATAGGAATCTTTTTTTTAAAAGGTTTATTTTGAAAAATAATTTCTTTATAATTAAAATTATTTTTTTCTAAAAAAATTTTCATGTGATTTCTACCAAAGAAACCTTGTAATCCATCTCCTGTCAACAAATAGTCATCAAATGAATTTTTTAATTCAAGGTGTTGCATTCTCATATCATCAAAAGAAAATGGGAAGCTAAAAAAGTAACGACAATTTTGTGTACATTTTTTTTTTAGATCATTAAATACTTTATTTGGTTCTACTGTTCTGTAAATTCCGCCCCAATAAGTAACTAAATCAAATTTAATTTTTTTTACCTGGTTAATTTTTTCAAAAGGTAAATTAATAGTGCTTATTTTCTTATTTAATTTTGACGCCAAATTGGCTGCATTCTTATCTGGTTCAAGATTAAAAGATTTAATTTTAGGAAATTTTTTATTTAAGACTTTTGAAAAAAAACCAAAACCTCCTCCAATATCTAAATGATTAAGTTGTTGATCCAAATTACAATATTTTTCTAATATTTGATTAATGTAGTTTAAAAATCTTGCAGTATCGAAATATTCATTAGATAAATATCTATCTACAAGTTTATTATCTGAATTATCTTTATAATATTTTATTTTTTTTTTTTGATATAAGTTAGTTTTGTTAAATAAAAAATAACATTCATTACATATATAATGGTTAATTTTTTCTTTTATGACAATATTTATTTCTGTGACTTTTCCCGAACCGCATATCCAACAACTTACTTTTTTCATAAATAATTTAAATATCTATAAAATTTAGTTAATACAATAAATTAAAACTATCAATACAAACATATTTAATTTAATATATTTTTCTTAATAAATAATTAAAGTAAGTTTTAACATTTTACCAATGATCAAATTTGGAATACCCAATATAACTAAAGAAGAAATTCAAGCTACAAGCAAAGTTTTAAAGTCAAAATGGCTAACAACAGGTCAGTTGGTAAACGACTTTGAAAAAAATTTTAAAAAATATAAGAATTCAAATTTTGCCACAGGCGTCTCATCTTGTACTGACGCACTTTATATGTCTTTGCTCAGTTTAAATTTAAATAAGGGTGATGAAGTTATAACTTCGGCAATGACATTTTGTTCAGCAGTTAATGTAATAGAAAATGTTGGAGCTAAACCAATTTTGGTAGATATAGATCATAGAAGTTTAAATATTGATCCTTCAAAAATTGAAAAAAAAATATCAAAAAAAACTAAAGCAATAATTATTGTTCATTTTGCTGGAATGCCGTGTGATGTTGAAAAAATTCTTAAAATATCTAAGAAATATAATATTAAACTAATCGAGGATTGCGCGCATTCAATAGAAACAAAATATAAAGGATTTCATGTAGGTAATTTTGGTTTAACTGGATGTTTCAGCTTCTATGCAAACAAGAATATTACCACAGCTGGCGAAGGTGGAATGATTTTGTGCAATAATAAAAAACTAGATACATATTTTAAAAAACAGCGTCTTCATGGAATGTCTAAAGAAGCTTGGAGCAGATTTGATATAAAAAAAAATTATCATAATTATGATTTAGATTTTTCTGGTTTAAAAAATAATATGACAAATGTTCAAGCATCTATGGGTATTGTTCAATTGAAAAAAATTGAAAAACTTTGGAAATTAAGAAAAAAAATTTATCAAAGGTACCAAAAATTTTTTGAAAAATATGATGTAGGAATTCAATTACCATTTGATGGTTTAAAAAATTATAAACATGGGTATCATTTATTTGTTTTATATTTTAAAAATACTGGAAAATTAAGTGTTAGAAATAAATTAATTAAATTTCTTAAAAAAAATCAGATAGGGTTTGGTATTCATTATAGATCAATAAATGATTTAAAATTTTATAAAAAAAAATACAATTGGAACAAAAAAACAGCACCAATTGCATTTAATGTTGGTAATAGTATTATTAGTCTTCCTCTGCAACCTGACCTTACAGATAAAGAACAAAAATTTATTTTGTCTAAATTTAAAAATTTTTTTTCAAGTTTAAAATTAAATCCTGTTAAAAAATAATGTCTACCTTCAAAAAACTTTTGTTTTTGCTTTCAAAAAAGGAGCGTAAACAAGGAATTATTTTAATTTTTATGTTTTTAACTATGGCTATTTTTGACATAATTGGAGTAGCTTCCATTCTACCATTTATATACGTTCTATCTAACCCTGAGATAATAGAAACCAACTCTTTAATGAGATCTGCCTATGAATTTTCTGGTTATTTAGGAATAGAAACTAATCAGGAATTTATTTTTAGTTTAGGAGTACTTTTTTTTATTTTATTAACAATATCTCTTTCATTTAAAGCGCTCACTACTTACGTACAAGCACATTTTTCACACATGAGAACATACAGTATCGCTAAACGTTTAATGGAAGGATATCTACATCAACCTTATAGTTGGTTTTTGAATCGTAACAGCGCAGATCTAGGTAAATCTATTTTATCTGAAGTTGGTGTGGTTGTTAGTGGTGGCATTAAACCTTTTTTGAATTTAATTGCTCAAAGCATTATTGCTTTAGGTTTATTATCTTTAATCATTTTCACAAATCCAAAACTTGCAATTGTTGTTGGGATAACATTGAGTTTATCTTTTGGAATAATTTATAATTTTAGTAGAAATTATTTGAAAAAAATTGGTGAAGAAAGAGTTGTAAGAAATAGGTTACGTTTTACAGCTTTAAGTGAGGCATTTGGTGCTGTTAAAGAAATTAAATTAGGTGGTCTAGAAAAAACCTACATTGAAAAATTTTCTGAATCAGCAAAAATAATGTCCAAAGTAAATGCTCAAGGAAAAGTGATAACAGTCCTTCCTCGCTATGCAGTTGAGGCTGTAGCATTTGGGGGTATGATTATTGTTGTTCTTTTTTTAATGTTACAAAAAGCCACTTTTGCCGATGTATTGCCAATCGTAGCATTATATGCCTTTGCAGGTTATCGTTTAATGCCTGCATTACAATCAATTTATGCTGATATAACTGAATTGAGATTTATCGGCCCAGCATTAGATCTGATGTTTAATGATTTAAAAAACTTACAAGAATATAGTTATAACAATGATAGTTCTTTTTTAACTTTAAATGAGCATATTATTCTAAATAATATTAATTACAGTTATCCTAAATCATCTAAAGCTGCTTTAAAAAATATAGGATTAAAAATTCCAGCAAAATCAACAGTAGGATTTGTTGGTGCCACCGGTAGTGGCAAAACAACAGTAATTGATATCATTTTGGGTCTACTAGAAGCACAGGAAGGTAACTTGCAAGTTGATAATAAAGTTATTGATGATCAAAATCGTAAAGCTTGGCAGCGTTCAATTGGTTATGTTCCTCAAGAAATTTATTTAGCTGATGATACTATTGCGGCCAACATTGCCTTTGGAAAAAAAAATTCGAAATATATCAAGCAAGCAGATGTTGAGAGAGCAGCAAAAATAGCAAATTTACATGATTTTATTATTCAAGAGCTTCCAAATAAATATGAAACAAGAGTTGGAGAACGCGGAATAAGATTGTCTGGAGGACAACGGCAACGAATTGGAATTGCAAGAGCTTTGTACAATAAACCACAGGTATTAATTTTAGATGAAGCAACAAGTGCTTTAGATAATTTAACCGAACAGGCGGTTATGGATGCTGTTCATAATATAGGTAATGATATTACTATAATTATGATTGCTCATAGATTAAGCACAGTTAAAGAATGTGATATCATTTTCTTATTAGAAAAAGGAGAACTAAGAGCACAAGGTACATTTGAAAAATTAATTGAAATTAATGATAATTTTCGTGAAAATGCCAGAAATATCTGATTGATTTACCTAATAAGAAAAAATAAAAAAAAATTTAACTTATTAAGAATAATATAAACATTAATTTAATAAATTGCAGAATAGGTATTATTTTTAAGTTCAATAATATTTTGTTTCAATATTTTTGATAATACTATTTAAATTTTTTTTGTTAATGTTTGTTTTAAATTGTTTATTTAAATATCTAGCATTGATAACCTTTATCTCGACAGGAACTTGTTTTAATTTTAAAATTCTAGAGATTGCAAATCTATGGTTTCCACCTCCAATCTTTACTAAATTGAAATCTTTATCAATCATAAATTCTAGATTATTATCAATGTTGGTTTTGATTCCGTTTTTTTTTATATTATCAAATAATTTTAAAAGTTTATTCAGGTATATAATAATATCATTTTCATTTTTACAGTTTTTAAATTCTCCTAATTCTTTAATTTTTTCTTTAAAAAAAAAATACTCTTTACAACTTTTTATATTTAATCCTTTAACGAAAAGATCTTGACAAGTGAGATAAGAATGATGTTCTTTTTCAAATTTTAATAAATCTTGATTTT
>MDTA01176218.1_pt1 | contig 10363 bp, 9 predicted proteins | sample 811151 | NCBI WGS metagenome assembly MDTA01 (sample SAMN05326648, study PRJNA326480) | marine metagenome | isolation source: seawater | place: Indian Ocean: South | collected 2010 | reverse complement strand
CGAGATCGCAGAGGACGAGCGGTACTACTTCCTCGAGGAGAAGTACCCGTCGTTCGGCAACCTCGTCCCGCGCGATGTGGCGAGCCGCAATGCCAAGACCGTCGTCGACGAGGGCCGCGGTGTCGGTCCGCTCAAGAACGGCGTCTACCTCGACTTCGCTGCAGCGATCGCACGCGACGGCGAGCAAGCCGTTCGGGAGCGCTACGGCAACCTGTTCCAGATGTACGAGCGCATCACCGGCGAAGACCCGTACCACACGCCGATGCGGATCTACCCCGCCACCCACTACACGATGGGTGGCCTGTGGGTCGACTACAACCTCATGACCACGGTGCCGGGTCTGTACGCCCTCGGCGAGGCGAACTTCTCCGATCACGGTGCCAACCGTCTCGGTGCGTCGGCGCTCATGCAGGGCCTCGCCGACGGCTACTTCGTGCTGCCGTACACCATCGGCGACTACCTCGCCCCCAAGCTGGGTGAAACGCCGCTGTCGACCGACGATCCGGCCTTCACACAGGCCGTGGCAGAAGTCGACGATCGCACCCGCCAGTGGACCTCCAAGAAGGGCGGCACCCACGGCGTCGAGTACTACCACCGTGAGCTCGGCAAGATCGTCTGGGAGTACTGCGGCATGGCCCGCAACGAGAACGGACTCGAGAAGGCGCTCTCGGAGATCCCGGCGCTGCGCGACGAGTTCCGCAAGAACGTGAAGGTGCTCGGTTCGCCCGACGGCATCAACACGATGCTCGAGAAGGTCAACCGGGTTGACGACTTCATGGAGTTCGCCGAGCTCAAGGTGCGCGATGCGCTGCATCGCAACGAGAGCTGTGGCGGCCACTTCCGTGAGGAGTCCCAGACCGAGGAAGGCGAGGCGCTGCGCGACGACGAGAACTTCGCCTATGTCGGTGCCTGGGAATGGAACGGGCCCGACGAGGCCCAGACCCTCCACAAGGAAGACCTCGAGTTCGAATACGTCAAGCTGACCCAGCGCAGCTACAAGTGAGTCTGGAAGATTCCGCCCGATGAGCAAGAACCTCAATCTCAAGCTGAAGATCTGGCGCCAGGCCGGTCCGCACGCCCAGGGCTCCTTCCTGGAGGTCGATGCCCACGACATCCCCGAGGACGCCTCGTTCCTCGAGATGCTCGATGTGGTCAACGAGCGTCTGATCGCCGACGATGTCGAGCCGGTCACGTTTGGTCACGACTGCCGTGAAGGCATCTGCGGCACCTGCGGCGTGATGATCAACGGGCAGGCCCATGGCCCCGAGAAGGCCACGGCAACCTGCCAGCTGCACATGCGCAAGTTCAACGACGGTGACGAGATCGTGATTGAACCGTGGCAGGCCACGTCGTTCCCGATCCTCAAGGACCTCATGGTCGACCGCCGCGCCTTCGACCGCATCGTCGAGGCCGGCGGCTACATCTCCGCCCCGACCGGCACGGCTCCCGACGCCAACGAGATTCCGATTCCGAAGGAGGTGGCCGACACCTCGATGGACGCCGCCGCCTGCATCGGCTGTGGCGCCTGTGTTGCAGCGTGCCCCAACTCGGCGGGTCAGCTGTTCACGTCGGCCAAGCTCCACCACCTCAACACGCTGCCCCAGGGCCAGCCGGAGCGGTGGAAGCGCACCGAGGCCATGGTCGAGACCATGGAGGACTTCTTCGGTTCCTGCACCAACCACGGCGAGTGCGCCGAGGCGTGCCCGAAGGAGATCTCGCTCGACTTCATCGCCTTCATGAACCGCGACTACGTGAAGTCGAAGGTCAAGAACCGCAGCCTGGTCAGCAAGCGCTGATCCCGGATCGGGTTTCGCGCCGGCGTCAGGAGCGATCCGGCCAGACGGCGGCGCTGCGCAGGTGTTCGATCAGGACGGGCACGAACTCGTCGAGCATCGACGCAGGCGTCTCGTGGCCGAGGCGGTCGACCTCGAGAAGCACCGCACCATCGATCCCGGTGGCCAGCGCGCGTCCGTGCTCGATCGGGAAGACCGGATCGGCGGTGCCGTGCACGACGAGTGTCGGTTGCCGAATCTCGCTGAGCCGATCGAGTCGGCTGGGCGATGCGTGCACGGCGACACCGTGGCCCGACTCGGGCTGCCATCCGGTGGCGAGTTCGGCAGCGGCGAGGCGTCGGGCTGAGTCGGCATCGAAGGGATAGGCATCGCCGGCCAGCAGCTCGGCCAGTTCGGCAAGCCAACCAACCAGCGCCCGTCGATCGGGCGGCGGTCCGGCGTAGAGCCGATGCATCATCGCGTCCACGAACTCGTCGTCGGGCCCCGGCAGACGCTCATCGCCTGCGCCTGCGGTCGAGCCGAGGAGGGTCAACGAACGGACCCGCTCCGGATGATCGAGCGCGGCGACCTGTGCGATCATCCCGCCCATCGAGCGGCCGACGAGATGCGCAGTGTCCACGGCCAGAAGGTCGAGCAGGCCGATGAGATCAGCAGCGAGATCGTCGAGGAGATAACCAGCCTCGGATCCGAACCACGACGACCGGCCACAATCACGGTGATCGAAGCGCACCACACGGAATCCGGCGCCGACCAGCGCGTCGACGAAGCCGGGCGACCAGTGGAAACCCGGCGTGTCGGCACCGGCCAACAACACGACGGTGTCGTGGCCGTCGCCGACCACATCGACCCACAGATCGACCTCACCGACTCGGAGTTGCTGGCCCCGATCGACGTCTCGTGCCGCGTCCGTCATCGAGCCGAACGGTACCGTTGGCTCCCGTGATCCCCAAGGTCGGTGCCCAGCTCGTCCGTGGCTTGCTGATGGGAGCGGCCGACGTCGTCCCCGGCGTGTCCGGTGGAACCATCGCCCTGATCGTCGGCATCTACGAGACGCTCATCGATCAGGTCCGAGCCGGGGCCAAGGCGCTCGGCATGCTCGTTCGCGGCAACCTTCGCGGCTTCTGGAAGCAGGTGAGGGGGCTCGACGTCACATTCCTGCTCCCGTTGGCGATCGGCATCCTGCTCGCCGTGGGTGGGCTCGCCTCGGTGCTCGAGACCCAGCTCGAGGAGAACCCCGAGGAAATGGCCGGACTCTTCTTCGGCCTTGTCGCGGCGTCGGTGCTGATCGGCTGGGATCTGATCTCGGCCCGTACCAGCACCCACCTGGCGGTCGTGCTGCTCGTCGCCGTCGCCATCTTCTTCGGGCTGGGCTTCCAATCAGGCCCGGTCACCGACCCGAGCCCTGTGGTGCTCGTTGGTGCTGGCGCACTGGCGATCTGCGCCATGATCTTGCCGGGCATCTCTGGGTCGTTCATCTTGTTGATGATCGGGATGTACGCGGCCGTCATCGGCGCCGTCGACGATCGGGCGTTTGGCGACCTCGCCCTCGTCGGAATCGGCGCGGTTGTCGGCCTCGCACTCTTCTCGACCCTGCTCGGCTGGCTGCTCGACCATTACGGCGACACGGTGATGGCCGCCATGGTCGGTCTCATGCTCGGCTCGCTCCGCGTCCTGTGGCCCTGGCCCAACGGCGTCGGTGTGATCAGCGAGGACGAGTCCGAGGTGATCGACGGAACCGGCCTCGAACTTCCGGCCGGTGATGAGCTCTTCGGCCCGGTCGTTCTCGGCATGATCGGGTTCGTGATCGTGATGGTGCTGGCGCAGATCGCCAAGCGCCTCGAGCGCTGAGCGGCGGCCCAACCATCAGAGGGGCAACTCGACCCACCCCGGTCGGTTGCTCATGATCCAACCACGGATCTCCGGCGATGGCTGACCGGGCCACTGCACGGCGATGCGGGTCTGCGGATCGAAACCTGGGGTGAGCAGCGCGAGCCTCGGCCAACGACCGTCCCACCGGCGTCGACGAACCCCGATCGCGTCGACCTCATACGTCGCACTCCCGAGCAACACCTCGCCCCGGACCGTGACCTCGTGCTCGAAGCCGTCGTCGTGTTCATCGGGCGCCGAGGCAGCCTCGACATCAAGGTCGAGGCCGACCGGGGTGCGGTCGCCGAACGTCGCCGGGTGGATCACGTCGTCGGGGTCGACGGCGATCCCGAACGCCTCCAGGCCGATCGTCCATTGCTCGATCGGTGTCTCGCACACGAAGTCCGTCCAGATGCCGGGTGCTCGGAACTCGAACGCGTGAGAAACCAGCGGCAGTTCGTAGTCGAGGACGACGACGGGATCCTCACCCTGTTCGTGCACGACGGCGAGAAACCAGGTCGCGCCGGCGCTGGGGCGAACCGACACGCGCAAGAGCCCGGCGACCGCCTGCCGCTTGTCGACCCACTCGATGTCGATCGTGTCGTCGAGGTGCTCGTGGGGTTCGCCCGGATCGAAAAGGTCCGTCTCGATCACTCGGACCCCTCACGGGGAAGCGCAACAACGGTGGTTCCGGCAAGCCGGTCGTGTGCACCACGTCCGCTGGCGGGAAGCACAACGCTCACGACGAGCACCAGGAGAAAGGCTCCGCCATAGGCCCCGAACGCAACCGGTCCGCCGTAGAGCACCAGCGCACGGGCAGTCGCCCGGCTCCACGGAATCCGGGCCGAGGGCTCGACCGTTCGGAGCTGCAGACCGACGAGCGCCTTGCCGAGAGTCGCTCCCTTGAGGACCGTGGGAATGACCTCATACGCCGCAATGGTGAGCACCACGAACAGCAGCGACCGGCCCTGCGTCACATCGACCTGCAGAGGTTGCCGGCCGAAGGGGTCGCCACCGAGAAGTCGCTGGTCGAGTTCCACGAGCACGAACCCGAGCGCCCACGTCAACGTGACCGCGTCGATGAGACGGGCGCCGAGACGGGCTCGGATCGAGGCGGCGGCGGGGATCGGGAGCGCTTCGCTCACCTGGCCAAACCTATGGCGCACCGCCCTACCCTGGCCACGTGAGCGACTTCCTGACCGACGCCTGGTTCGCCGAGATCGCCGATCGGGCTGCAAGCGCCTTGGTTCCGGAGGGTGTCGCCCTCACGGTCGAGCAGGTCGTCGAAGGCGACCCGGCGATCCGCTGGCAGTTGCGCCTCGGACCCGACGGGGTCGAACTCGACCGGGACCCGTCCACCGATCCCGACATCCGGATCACCACCGATCGCGAGACCGCCACCGAGATCCGAGCGGGGAACGTCTCTGCCCAACGCGCCTTTCTCGGAGGGCAACTCCGGATCGGCGGCGACATCCAGGCACTGATGGCCAACCGCGAGGCCTTGGCCGCGCTGGCGCCGGCACTCGGCCTTGCCTGATCAGATCAGGCCAAGACCGGCAACGGTGTCGCGCTCCTCGCCGAGTTCGGCGACGGTTGCGTCGATGCGGCTCTGCGAGAACGCGTCGATCTCGAGGCCTTGGACGATCGAGTACTCGCCGTTCGAGCAGGTGACCGGGAACGACGACATCAGGCCCTCGGGCACGCCATAGCTGCCATCGGACGGGATGGCCATCGAGACCCAGTCACCCTCGGCCGTGCCGAGCACCCAGTCGTGCACATGGTCGACGGCAGCCGAGGCAGCCGACGCAGCCGAGCTCAGGCCACGGGCCTCGATGATTGCGGCGCCACGCTGCTGGACGGTGGGGATGAACGTGTTCTCGAGCCACTCCTGATCGCCGACCTTGGCAGCCGCGTTCTCACCGTTGACGTTGCAATGGAAAAGGTCGGGGTACTGGGTGGCGGAGTGGTTGCCCCAGATCGTCATGTTGGTGATGTCGTTCACCGTGACGCCGAGCTTCTGGGCGAGCTGCGCCTTGGCCCGGTTGTGGTCGAGACGGGTCATGGCGGTGAAGCGGGCGTCGGGGACGTCGGGCGCGTTGTTCATCGCGATGAGCGAGTTGGTGTTGGCGGGATTGCCCACGACGAGAACCTTGATGTCGTCGGCGGCGTTGTCGTTGATCGCTTTGCCCTGGGCGGTGAAGATCGCGCCGTTGGCTTCGAGGAGATCCTTGCGCTCCATGCCCTTCGAGCGGGGGCGGGAACCGACGAGCATGCCGATGTTGGCACCGTCGAACGCAGCGTTGGGGTCGTCGCTCAGGGTCATGCCGGCGAGCAACGGGAAGGCGCCGTCGTCGAGCTCCATCGCAACACCCTCGAGCGCGCCCATCGCTGGCGGGATCTCGAGCAGCTGCAGGATGACGGGCTGATCAGGGCCGAGCATCGAGCCGCTGGCGATGCGGAAAAGGAGGCTGTAGCCGATCTGGCCGGCGGCACCGGTCACCGCGACGCGAACAGGAGCATTCATGGGTTGTCTCCGTGAGAGGACGAGTTGAAATCGATTTGCACGCTACCAGCGAAGCGCCGGCTCCCCGAAGGTCGGTGACGACGGTGACCAGCCGGTGCTCAGCCCGCCGGATGCTCCGACCGGGTGTTGCCCAACCACGACTCGTACAGCGTCTGATAGATCCCGGGCACTGCGACAAGTTCCTCGTGAGGGCCCATCTGGGCGACCCGACCCTTGTCGAACACGATGACGAAATCAGCCCGTTCTGCCGTGGAGAGCCGGTGAGCGATCGAGATCATCGTGCGACCTCCTGCGAGGCGATCGAGGGCGGCGGCCAACGCCTCCTCGGTCTCGGGGTCGACCGCCGACGTCGCCTCGTCGAGCACCAACAGCCCCGGATCGGCGACCTGGGCGCGGGCTAAGGCGACGAGCTGACGCTCCCCGACCGAGAGCCGTCCACCACGTTCGCCCACGACCGTGTCGAGTCCGTCAGGCAGGGTTTCGATCCAGCCACGAAGACCGAGGACGTCGATCGCTCGCTCGACCTCGTTGGCGGTGGTGCCCTCGCGGCCGTAGGCGATGTTGTCCCGGATGCTGACGTCGAACAGGAAACCGTCCTGCGGCACCATCCGGATCGCAGCCCGGCGCGCATCGGGATCGACCTCGCGCAGATCGACACCACCGACGCGCACGACCCCCTCGGTCGGATCCACAAGACGGGTCAGGAGTCGGGCGCATGTGGTCTTGCCGGAACCGGTCTCACCGACGACGGCCACGACCGACTCGCCCGGGATGGTGAAGGAAACATCGCGGAGCACCGGCGGGCCTGTGCGGTACGAAAACCCGATTCCGTCGAGTTCAACCTCGAGTGGGCCTGCCGGCGGCGCCGCCCCCTCCGAGGGTTCGACGACCTCGACCGGCACGTCGAGCACCCGAAGGACCTTCCACCAGCCAGCGAGGGCGGTCTGGGTCTGATCGAGCACCTCACCCAACTGGGCGATCGGCTGGAGCAACAGGTTGACGAGGAACAAGAAGGCGACGAGCTCACCGACCTCCAGGCCGAGATCGTCGCGGTACCAGACACCGATCCCCGCGGCGACGGCCAACGAGATCGACGACACGACATCGACGACGGGGAGCATGCAGGCGAACCAGACCTGGCTGCGCTGCTGCTGGGCGAACTGACGCTCGATCGCGTCGTCGAGACGCTCACGAACCGGTTCGCCGTAGCCGTACGCCCGGATGACCTGGGCACCCGTGACCGCCTCCGAGACATGACCGAGGGTTTCGGCCACCCGGCTGCGGACCTTGCCGTAGGAGACGAACTGGGAACGCTGAACCCACCGCAGGAATGGCACGAGCGGGACATGGATGACCAACACGAGCAGGGTGAGCAGCCACGAGTACCAGAGCATCACGGCGATCGTGCCGACGATGATCGCGGTGTCGATGATCCAGCTGATCAACCCCCACTGGGTAAAGCGGGCGAGGGTCTCGACGTCGGACGTGACCCGGGCGACGAGCACCCCGCGGCGGCTTTCGGTGTGGTCGGCGAGGCTCAGACGGTGGATGTGCTCGAAGACACGAACCCGAAGATTCATCAGCACCGTCTCGGCCATATCGACAAGCCGGATCAGAGCCACTCGGCTCGCAGCAGCGACGAGCAGCACGACGGCGAGCGCGGCCATGCTGACGGTCCACACATAGGCGCCGTCATAGCCGTCGTCGGACAGCACGCCGTTGTCGAGCACGAGCTGCACGAGGATCGGCACGATGAGGCGGCCGACTGCGGCGGTGAGTGCCATCACGACCGTGATCGCAAGACCAGCACGGAGCTCAGGCGAGACCTTGATGCCGCGCTTCATCACGGCGAGGGCACCGATCGACGGTGTTTCGTCGTCAAGGAGCGTGGCGGCCTCGTCGAGTGCAGGCAGGTCGAGGGGTTCGCTCACGAGCCCTCCCCCTGTTCGTAGGCGGTGACCAGTGCCTGGTAGTCGTCGCGTTGCAACAGTTCCTCGTGGGTGCCGGTAGCCACCACCCGTCCGTCATCGAGATAGACGACGGTGTCGGCCAGCAGGATGGTCGAGATCCGGTGGGCAACGACCAGCACCGTCATGTCGAGTTCGGCGCGAAGTGCATCGAGGATCTCGGCCTCGACCAGTGGGTCGACCGCGCTCGTCGCGTCGTCGAGCAACAAGACCTGCGGACGGCGAGCCAGGGCTCGGGCAAGGGCGACTCGCTGGCGCTGGCCACCCGACAGCGTGGTGCCCCGCTCACCGACGACCGTCACCTCGGCATCGGCGAGATCGGCCACGAACCCATCGGCCCGGGCGATCGCCAGCGTGCGATGGACCTCCTCGAGGCCGACAGCTCCGAGGGCGACATTCTCGACGATGGTGTCGGTGAAGAGGAACGACTCCTGGAAGGCGATCGCAACGGCAGTGGTCCAGTCGTCGGCGGCAACGTCATCGATGTCGACTCCACCAATCACAACCGTGCCCTCGATGCGGTCGAGGACGCCGGCGACCGCCTCGAGCAGGGTCGACTTGCCAGAACCTGTGGCACCGACAACCGCTGCGGTCGTGCCCGCAGCCACCTCGAGGTCGACGCCCCGCAGCACATGGTGCTCGCCATAGCCGACGACCAGACCGTGCACGGCCACATCGACCGGTCCGGCCGGGACGGTGGCAGTACCGGCGCGTTGCTCGACCGGCTGGGCCATCACCTTGTCGACGCGATCCAGCGCAACGACAGAGCGCGGCATCTCCTCGAGAAAGAAGCCGAAGACCCGAAGCGGCGTAGCGAGCAGGCCGAACACGACAGCGGCCAGGACGAGGTCGCCAGGGGTAGCGTCGCCGCGCGACACCAGCCAGCTGCCGATGAGCAGCAACAAAACCACACCGATGTTGGGCAGGGCATCGATGCTCGGCTCGAACGCCGCTCGGATCCGACCAACGACCAGGCGTTCCTTCCGGAGGGTGGCCGACGCGCGGCGCAGCCGCTCGACCTCGGCGGCTTCGCGTCCGAGCGTCTTGACGACCAGGGCGCCTTCGAAGCTTTCGTGGGCGACCGAGGCGACCTCGCCGACCGCCTGCTGGGCCCTCGCCGACGGCGCTTCCACTCGGGAGGTGTAGATCTGACTCATCACCACGAGGAGCGGGAACAGCACGATGCCGAGCAACGCCACAAGCGGGTGAATGATGAACAGGGTGACGACGGCGACGATCACCAGGGCCAGCACACTCACCGAAAAGGCCAGCGGCTTGAGCACCATCGTGGCCGTCGTGAGGTCGATATCGGCGTGGGCGAGCAGTTCACCGGTCGGCCGCTCGCGATGGAACCGCAGCGGCACATCGAGATAGTGGTTGACGAGCGCCCGCCGCCAGTCGCGTTGGGTGCTGTTCTCGGCAAGCGAGAGATACCACCGCCGCATCATCACGCCGATGCCACGACCCACCGACACCACGACGATCAGACCCATGACGACCCAGACATCGGATCGGTCGACCGTGCCGTCGTCGAACGCCGGGATGACGAGGTCGTCGGTGGCGGCCCGAAGGACCCACGCCCCGCCGATTGAGGCCGCAACAAAGCCGAGCGCGCCGACCATTGCCGTCGTATGGAGCCATGGGTACGCTCGCAACGAGCGCCAGATCAGCCGAGAGCCCCGGCGCCAAATGTGTTCGGTGTTTGCGCCGTCACCCATTCGTTGCACCGTATCCGCCGGACCGGACTCATCCCGAACCGGTTTCTGCCGATGGGAACGGCACAGGATCCCGTCGAAAGGTCACCCGATGAAGGGCGTCATCTTCAACGCAGTCGAAGACGCAGTGGAACGCTCGTTCGGAGCTGATGGATGGGACGACACCCTCGGCCGAGCCGAGGTCGACGGCTCATACACATCGCTCGGCAACTACGGCGACGAGGAGCTCGCCGCCATCGTCGGCGCACTCCCCGACGAGACCGGCGGCACCATCCCTGAACGTCTGCGGTGGGTCGGGATCAACTGTGTCCCGTTCCTCGTGGAAGCCTTCCCCCACTTCTTCGACGAGATCACGCTCGAGGATTTCTTGCCGGCACTCAACCACATGATCCACCCAGAGGTGCGCAAGCTCTACCCCGGCGCCACGCCGCCCGACTTCGACATCTCCCCGATCGACGACCAGACCATCTCGATGCGGTACGTCTCCGATCGCAAGCT
>MDTA01155480.1_pt1 | contig 10363 bp, 9 predicted proteins | sample 811151 | NCBI WGS metagenome assembly MDTA01 (sample SAMN05326648, study PRJNA326480) | marine metagenome | isolation source: seawater | place: Indian Ocean: South | collected 2010 | reverse complement strand
TTGTTTGGGTTTTCTTAATGAATCTTATGGATCTCGTTCCAGTGGATTGGATTCCATTAGCTGCTAGTGCAGTTGGAATTAGCTATATGAAAGTTGTGCCATCCACCGATGTAAATGTAACGTTTGGTATGTCCATTGCTGTGCTCTTTTTAATTATTTTTTATACGGTAAAAAATAAAGGCGTCATCGGTTTTGTGAAAGAATTAACATTGCATCCGATCGCACCGCCAACGAAAGGTATTGGACTTATAGCATCACCTTTAATGATTGCTTTTAACTTTTTGCTCGAATCTGTGGCTTTGATTGCTAAGCCAATATCCTTATCTTTACGTTTGTTTGGCAATATGTTTGCAGGCGAACTTATTTTTATACTCATAGCGACGATGTTTAGTAGTGGCCTATTATTGGGTACCGGCGGTGGACTATTACATGTCGGTTGGGCAATATTTCATGTATTAATTATCACGCTTCAGGCATTTATTTTTATGATGTTAACAATAGTTTATTTAAGTTTAGCATCGGACTCGCATTAATTTTTAAATTCAACAAGTTGGACATGGTCCTTCGCAGGAGAAAATGATGGAAACTGTTATTGGCTTTACAGCAATTGCTGTAGCACTTTTGATTGGCCTTGGCGCTTTGGGCGTAGGTATTGGCATGGGACTTCTAGGAGGACGTTTTCTTGAAGGTGCTGCACGCCAGCCAGAGCTCGCTCCAATGTTACAGACAAAAATGTTTATTGTTGTAGCTTTGCTTGATGCTGTTGCAATGATTGGTGTTGGTATTGCTTTATTTTTTGCTTTTGCAAATCCATTTGTTGGTCAATTGCAAGCCGCACAAGCAGCTGCTGGTCTTTAAAATTAGAAAAAAACTTAGATTGATTCAAAAAATAGGAGTATCTAGTGGATATTAATATGACTCTCATCGGCCAGACAATCGCTATGATTGTATTTGTTTGGTTTTGCATGAAATTTATTTGGCCTCCACTATTAGCAGCTCTTGAAGAGCGACAGAAATTGATAGAAGAAGGCTTAACAGCTGCTGACAAAGGTAAAGAATCGCTAGTTAAAGCTACCGCAGAAGCTGATGAAATTATCAATGAAGCTCGCAAGCAAGCAACCAGTATCTTGGATTCTGCAAATCAAAGAGCAAATGAAATTATTTCTGATAGTAAATTAGATGGAATAAAAGAAAAGGAACGTCAATTAAATTCCGCTAAAGCTGAGATAGAGCAAGAAGCTAACCGTGTTCGTGAGGAATTGAGAAGCCAAGTTTCTGTTATTGCGATTTCCAGTGCAGAGAAGATTTTGAATCGAGAGATCGATGTCAAAGCACATGACGATATTTTAGGTAAGTTGGCTAAAGAGCTTTAATAGATTATGGCTGATAATAATACACTCGCTCGTCCATATGCTCAGGCTGTTTTTGAGATCGCCAATGTTGAAGGTGATCTATCACAATGGTCTGAATCATTGTTAATAGCGGGACAATTGTTATCAGATAGTAAGCTTATTGGATATTTAGATAATCCTGAATTTAACAATGATCAAAGACTTGAATTTTTAACTGGCCTTTTTAAAAAAGCTGGAGCTAAATACCTTGCTGGAAGTAATAAGAAAGGTACAAGTTTTTTAAAGTTGCTTTTAGAAAATAGTCGTGTAGCAGTAATGCCAGAGATTTCTGAGATTTATGAGAAATATAAGGCAAAAGTTGAAAATAAAATTGATGCGGTCGTTACTTCTGCAACGACATTAAATAAAAAACAGATCGATGAGATAGCCAATGCACTTCAAAAACGTTTTGGCTGTGATGTAAAAGTTGAGACAAAATTAGACAAAAATTTAATTGGCGGCGCAGTAATTTGTGCTGGCGATGTGGTAATTGATGGATCATTACGTGCAAAGTTAGATAGCCTTGCGAACGTATTGATTAAATAAAAAAGGAAACGAAAATGGCACTTAAAGCTTCTGAAATTAGCTCTCTAATCAAAGAGCGTATTGAGAATTTCGAAGCATCTGCGGAAGCGCGCGATGTTGGCACTGTAATTGCTGTAACTGATGGTATTGTTCGCATCCATGGTTTAGCTGATGCACGTTATGGAGAAATGCTCGAATTCCCACAGAACACTTTTGGTATGGCTCTTAATCTCGAGCAAGATTCTGTTGGCGCAGTTGTTCTTGGTGACTATAAACATATTTCAGAGGGGGATTCAGTTAAAACAACTGGTCGTATTCTCGAGGTACCTGTTGGCGAGGCTATGCTAGGAAGAGTTGTAGATGCACTTGGTATGCCAATAGATGGTAAAGGTCCAATTGATGCAGAAGGAACAGCTCCAATTGAGAAAGTAGCGCCAGGTGTAATTGACCGTAAATCTGTTGATCAGCCAGTCCAAACAGGCCTTAAATCTATTGATGCGATGGTGCCGATTGGTCGTGGTCAGCGTGAATTAATCATTGGAGATCGTCAAACTGGTAAAACGGCTGTAGCTATTGACGCCATTATTAATCAACGCGATACCGGCATTAAGTGTATTTATGTTGCCATAGGCCAAAAACAATCTTCAATCGCAAGCGTAGTTAGGAAGCTAGAAGAAGAAGGTGCTCTTGATCATACTATAGTAGTAGTTGCAGCTGCTGCTGACAGTCCAGCAATGCAATACATCGCACCTTACGCCGGAACCTCTATGGGTGAATATTTCTTAGATAAAGGTGAAGATGTTTTAATCGTTTATGATGATCTCACCAAACAGGCGTGGGCATATCGTCAAGTTTCATTGTTATTACGTCGCCCACCTGGTCGAGAGGCATATCCAGGAGATGTATTTTATCTTCATTCACGATTACTTGAGCGTGCATCTCGGGTAAATGCAGAATACATTGAAAAAATAACCGATGGTAAAGTCAAGGGTAAAACAGGTTCTCTTACGGCATTGCCTATCATTGAAACACAAGGTGGCGATGTCTCTGCTTTCGTACCGACTAATGTAATTTCGATCACAGATGGTCAAATATTTTTAGAATCTGATCTTTTTAATGCTGGTATTCGTCCAGCTATCAATGCTGGTTTATCGGTTTCTCGTGTGGGCGGTGCAGCTCAGACAAAGATTATTAAAAAGTTAGGTGGTGGCGTACGGCTCGCATTAGCTCAATATCATGAACTCGCTGCATTTGCTCAGTTCGCTTCTGATCTTGATGCAGCAACACGTTCCCAGCTCGAGAGAGGGGAGCGTGCAACGGAACTGATGAAGCAAAAACAATATTCACCATTATCAGTAGCTGAGATGGGCCTTTCATTATACGCAGTTAACGAGGGATACATCGATCCAGTGCCTGTTGATAAAGTAGTTGCCTATGAAGAATCTCTTCATGATTTCGCTCGCGCTAACCATAAAGACGTTCTTGACAATATTAACGTCTCCGGTGATTACGACGATAAGATCGCAGCTAGTCTAAAAAATATTTGTGAAGAATTTGCAAGTAAAGGTTCTTACTAAAGGTTTATCCATGTCAATGTCCATCAAAATTATCTTGTCTGACATACGGCTTCATACTCTAGGTCGAAGGAGCCAAACGCGTGGCTAGCGAAAAAGAAATTCGAACAAAAATTACTTCTGTAAAAAATATGCAGAAAATTACAAGCGCCATGGAGAAAGTTGCTGCCAGTAAAATTCGAAAAGCTCAGCAGCAGATGGAAGAGTCTCGTCCTTACGCTGAACGAATCCGTCGCGTAGTCGGTCATCTCGCATTTGCAAACCCAGACTACAAACACCCATATCTAACAGAGCGTGAAACAAAAAGAGTTGGCTTTATTGTAATTTCAACAGACCGCGGTCTTTGTGGTGGTCTCAATGCAAATATATTCAAAACTACGATAAATGAGATAGCTAACTGGAAAGATAAAAAAGTTGAAGTTGACTTAGCATTAGTTGGCGCCAAGGCAGTTGCTTTTTTTCGTCGTATTGGAGGCAATGTTCTTGGCACAGCGACGAATCTTGGTGATAAGCCCAGTGTTAACGAACTTATTGGTTCAATTAAATTAATGCTTGATGCATACAGTGATGGAAAAATCGACCGCTTATATCTTATTCACAACGAATTTGTAAATTCAATGACACAAGCACCGGTTATATCAAAACTATTACCGGCAAGTGGAATAGGGAGTGATGAGGAAAATTTACAAGATCATTGGGATTATATTTATGAGCCAGATGCAAGCGAATTATTAGACGATGTTTTAACAAGGTACATCGAATCGCAAGTATATCGTGGTGCAGTCGAAAATTTCGCATGCGAAATGGCAGCAAAAATGATGGCTATGAAATCAGCAACTGATAATGCTGGTGACATCATTGATGCTTTGCAAATGGAGTATAACAAAGCACGACAAGCATCAATTACACAAGAAATTTCAGAAATTGTTGGCGGTGCAGCCGCCGTGTCAGAGTAAGGAAATAGTATGAGCACCGGAACTACTGTGCAGGTTATAGGCGCTGTTGTGGATGTTGAGTTCCCAGCAGATCAAATTCCAAATGTTTATGATGCGCTAATTATTGATGACGCAGATATTACATTAGAAGTTCAACAACAACTCGGCGATGGCATAGTTCGCACTATTGCTATGGGTTCCTCGGAGGGCTTAAAGCGCGGCATGAGTGTAACTAACACAAAGTCTGCTATCCAAGTACCCGTTGGAGAGAAAACTCTTGGTCGAATTATGGATGTTCTAGGAACCCCAATTGATAATGCGGGTCCAATCGGCGAAGAAAAACGTATGCCGATTCATCGAATGCCTCCTTCATATGAAGAGCAGGCAACAACAACAGAGCTCCTTGAAACAGGTATTAAGGTTGTAGATCTAATTATGCCTATATCCAAGGGCGGTAAAGTTGGACTGTTTGGTGGTGCCGGCGTTGGAAAAACTGTAACGCTCATGGAGCTTATTAACAATATTGCAAAAGAACATGGCGGTTATTCTGTTTTTGCAGGTGTTGGTGAGCGAACTCGAGAAGGAAATGATTTTTATCATGAAATGACTGAATCGGGAGTTATTGACAAAGTATCATTGGTTTACGGTCAAATGAACGAGCCTCCAGGTAACCGTTTGCGTGTAGCCCTAACTGGCTTGACCATGGCAGAAGCATTTCGCGATGAAGACCGTGATGTTTTAATGTTCATTGATAATATTTATCGTTACACACTCGCTGGTACAGAAGTATCAGCTTTGTTGGGACGAATGCCTTCTGCGGTTGGTTACCAACCGACATTAGCTGAAGAAATGGGAGTCTTGCAGGAGAGAATCGCATCGACTAAGACAGGTTCGATCACATCATTCCAGGCTGTTTATGTACCAGCGGATGACCTAACTGATCCATCACCTGCGACAACTTTTGCTCATTTGGATGCGACACTTGTATTGTCTCGTAATATCGCCGAGTTGGGTATTTATCCTGCTGTTGATCCATTGGACTCCAGTTCACGAATACTTGATCCATTGATAATTGGTCAAGAGCATTATGACTGTGCGCGCGGCGTTCAAGCAGTCTTACAACGCTATAAAGAGCTTCAAGACATTATTGCTATTCTTGGGATGGATGAGCTTTCTGAAGAAGACAAGCAGGTTGTGGTTCGTGCACGTAAAGTGCAAAAGTTTTTATCTCAACCATTTTCTGTTGCAGAAGTGTTTACAAACTCTCCTGGAAAATACGTATCGCTTGCAGAAACTATTCGAGGTTTCAATGGTATCGTTAATGGTGACTATGATCATATTCCAGAGCAGGCTTTTTATATGGTTGGTACGATTGAAGAAGCTGTAGAGAATGCTAAGAATTTCCAATAGGAACTAATCATGGCACATATTAAAGTTGACATCGTTTCTGCCGAGGGAGAAATTTTTTCAGGAGAAGCATCAATGGTATTTGCACCCGCAAAGATGGGTGAAGTAGGTATTGCGCCACGGCATGCTCCAATGTTAACGCCATTGTCTCCAGGTGAAGTCCGTGTCCAAGATGAAAATGGTCAGGAAGAGGGGTTTTATATCACTGGTGGCTTAATGGAAGTGCAGCCTCATTTTGTTACTGTTTTAGCTAATACAGCGTTAAGAGGCGATCAACTAGATGAAGAAGCTGCACTTGCTTCGCAACAAGAGGCTGAAGAAGCACTAAAAGGTGCATCTGAAGAGACTGATATAGCACGTGCTCAAGGTGAATTAGCTGAAGCGCGTGCACGTTATCGCGCTGCCCAAAAATTAAAAGGAAAACGTTAATTTCTTTTAACTAATCAAGCCTAGTTTTTCCAACTAGCGGCAGCGTTCCTAAGCGATTTGAACTATCCATTGGCACGTTTTCATTGTCTGTCAAAGGCTTAGGAGCATTAAAACGTTGAGTTGTAAGCGACACGATTATTGAGATCGCAATAGATACAACAAATGCTACTAAACTTGACGGAATATTTGGAAGTAATGCGGCTGATGCCATAAACGAAATAAATCCAGCTGCGATGCCAGCATACCCACCCATAGGTGATAACCTTTTCCACCAAATAACAAGTAGAAAAGGCCCACTGATCCCAGCAAAGCCGACCGCCACTGCTTCTCCAATTCCACCGATTACTGACGAGGTGTTAAAGGCTTTCCATAGTGCTAATAAAGCTATAAAAGGTATTGACCAGCGTGCCACTATAAGACGCAACTTTTCAGATGGATTTCTAATTATTCTTGGAAGTAAATCAACAGAGCACAGTGTTCCAATTCCAAGCAAAATGCTATCGGATGTACTCATTATTGCTGATATAACGGCGCCTACAAAAATCGCAACTAATATTGGGTGCAGATGTTCTATTGCGAGCAGAGGTATAATTGCATTTGGATCTTCAATACCTGGCATTGTGATAGATGCAATATAGCCAAGCATGATTGGAAACATTCCAAAAAGTAAATAAATAACTCCTGCAATATAAAATGCATTTTGAGCAACGTGTTCTGATTTCGAAGCCATCGCCCGTTGAACAACTGAGATAGATGTAATCGCTGCAAGTCCAGAGCTTAACCACACTTGAAAATATTCTAATTTATCAGTGATTGTTTCTCCTTGTGGAGTAAAATCAAAAGCATGCTTTGGTAATTGTTTTATGACTGTTACCCATCCATCGGTGTTATCAAGGACAACAAAAAACAGGATGAATACACCGATCGCAATAAAAATCATTTGAAATATGTCAGTTGCAGCAACTGCTTTTAGCCCACCGAACATCGTATAAATTGCAATAACAATGGTCCCTCCTATTAATCCAAGGGCTGCGGGTTGACCGGTTAAAGTTTCAAATACAACACCGAACGAAAACAATATTGCCGCAAGCCAGAGTATTCCGGAAATAACACCCACTGTCGCCGCAATAACACTTGCAAAATGTCCAATGCGTGCATTGTAAAAACCGATGTGTGTTATTCGTCTAGAGCGCCTATATGTTCTGACAAAGAAAAAACCTGTAATTAGTAAAGATATCCCTGAAACGATCGGATCTCTTAAGACTTCGAGTGAATTACCAGAATATGCAGCTGCCGCCGAGCCCATCATAGGGCCTGCACCAAACCAAGTAGCAATAATTGATATTGAGCACACAGTTAAGGACATATTTCGGCCGCTAATAGCAAAATCGCCAATGGATTCTGATTTCTTAGATGCGAACAGACCTACAATCAACATAATTAATACGTAGATGCCCACTCCAATTAGGATAATGACTTGTGAATCGATAATATTTCTCTTTTCAAAATTAGTAAAAATGATTCTAACATTGTAGATTTATAAAAGGTTGGGCGACTTTTAATTTAAAACTTCCTGTATCATTAGTTGTTAAAAAACTATGGAGAGAGTTTTTTGGGTTTAAGTATTATCATCTTAGCAGCTGGAAAAGGGACTCGTATGCAGTCTAAACAGCCCAAAGTATTGCAACTTTTAGCTGGAAAGCCACTCTTAGGCCACGTTCTTTCATCTTTAAAAAATTTAAAGGTTGATGATACGTGCGTGGTTTATGGCCATGAAGGCGAGGCTGTAAAATCTTCTTTTAAAGCTCCAAATATTCGCTGGGCGCAACAAGCCGAACAGTTAGGTACTGGACATGCCACTCAACAAGCGCTGGTTGATTTGCCAAGCGACAATCGTGTGATGATTCTTGCTGGAGATGTGCCTTTTATATCATCAAATACATTACAACGTCTTTTAAATGATACTCCTAGCAAAGATGTATCCATTTTGACTGTACAGATGGATAATCCAACAGGTTATGGCAGAATCATTCGAAATGATGAGGGCATAAAAAGCATTGTTGAGCATAAGGATGCCAATGACAGTGAATTGTTGCTGAAAGAGATTAATACAGGTGTAATGCTATGTCCTGGCGAAAATTTAAAGAAATGGTTAAATAAATTAAGTAATAATAACTCCAAAGGAGAATATTACTTAACCGATGTAATCGAAATGGCGGTCACAGAAGGTATAAAAGTACATGGCATTGAAGCCGATAGCTTTACGGAGGTGATGGGTATCAACGATAAAAAACAATTAGCAGAAGCTGAACGCGTTCTCCAAAAGAAGATTGTTGATGAGTTAATGATTGCAGGCGTTAGTTTTGCCGACCCGAGTCGCGTTGATATACGAGGTTCATTGACATGTGGAAAAGATGTTTTCATTGATGTGAACACTGTGTTTGAAGGCGATGTTCATATAGGAGACGATACAAAAATCGGACCCAATAATATAATTCGGGATAGTAAAATAGGTGTGGGCAACATTATCCATGCAAACTGTCATATTGAGGGAGCATCATCAGCTGATGAATGTGAAATCGGACCCTTTGCAAGACTTAGGCCTGGTGCAAACTTAGCTAACAAAGTAAAAATTGGAAATTTTGTCGAAGTTAAGAAAAGCAACATTGCAAGCGGTACTAAAGTAAATCATTTAAGTTACATCGGCGATGCTGAATTGGGTTCAGATGTAAATGTTGGAGCCGGTGCTATTACATGTAATTACGATGGTGCTAATAAACATAAAACCATTATTAAAGATAATGCTTTCATTGGTTCCAATGTGAGTTTGGTGGCTCCTCTTGATGTTGGTAAGAATGCAACTATCGGTGCCGGTTCAACTATTTCTAAAAGTGTTCCAGAGGACGGTTTAACTGTTGCAAGGTCAAGCCAAAAAAGCATTAAGGAATGGACGAGACCAAAAAACAAGGAAGCAAAATAAATGTGTGGAATTGTTGGCGCAGTTGCTGAAAGAAATGTAACACCTATTCTTATGGAAGGTTTGAGATGCCTTGAGTATCGAGGTTATGACTCGGCAGGATTAGCAGTTCTTGATGATGGCCAAATTGCTTGTTTACGCCGCGCTGGAAAAGTCAATCAGTTACAAGAAGCACTTGATCAAACTCCAATAACTGGAACCACTGGCATATCACATACTCGATGGGCCACTCATGGAAAGCCCAGTGAAATAAATGCTCATCCACACATGTCAGGATCCAGTATTGCTGTTGTTCATAACGGCATAATAGAAAATTATGAAGAGCTGCGAGAACAATTAAAAAAAAATAATTATGAATTTTCTTCTGAGACCGATACCGAAGTCATAGCCCATTACATTGATTATCAATTAAAAAAAACAAGCGATATTTTTGAGGCTGTAAGAACGACAGTTAAAAAGCTTGAAGGTGCTTATGCCTTGGTTGTCATGTGTGTAAATAACCCTGAACAATTGGTATTGGCAAGACAAGGTTGTCCAGTTGTTATTGGTTTAGGTATCGATGAAAATTTTGTAGCGTCTGATGTGGCTGCATTGCTCCCCGTAACTCGTAATTTTCAATTTCTCAATGACGGCGATACTGCGCTTATTACCAGAGATAGCGTAACTATTTTGGATGATTCTGGAAAGACAGCTGAGCGCGAAGTACAAGTGAGTGAACTCACTATAGATGCTGTAAGGCGAGGTAATTTTAGACACTTCATGCAAAAAGAAATCTACGAACAACCAGATGCTATTGCCGAAACCTTAAGTGGGCGTATTGCTAAGGGGAAAGTACTTGATGCAGCTTTTGGAGCCGATGCAGCTAACATTCTCGATAAAGTAAAAGCCATACACATTATTGCTTGCGGTACTAGCTATCATGCCGGAATAGTGGCGCGATACTGGATAGAAGAAATGTGTCGCATTCCTTGCATGGTTGAGATTGCCAGTGAATATCGATATCGCACACCTGTTGTATCGGATGGCACGTTATTTGTTGCAATCAGTCAATCAGGTGAAACAGCAGACACTTTGGCTGCTATGAATGTAGCAAAAAAACTCGATTACCTTGCAATGATGACAATT
>MDTA01197064.1_pt1 | contig 10364 bp, 9 predicted proteins | sample 811151 | NCBI WGS metagenome assembly MDTA01 (sample SAMN05326648, study PRJNA326480) | marine metagenome | isolation source: seawater | place: Indian Ocean: South | collected 2010 | reverse complement strand
CTATTTTTAGTTTAAGGCAAGTCAAATGGTCGTTCGTTCTTCCTTTTGTTGCCGGCGGCATATTAGGTGCCTCAATTGGAAAGCAGTTCCTTAATCAGATACCTACCTCCTATGCACCAATATTGCTAGGGAGCTTCATTCTTTTATTCACCTGGACACCGAAAAAAGTAAAAATATATCCTGTTCCCGGCCGATTTTTTTCCATGGGTCTAACGCAGACATTCCTCTCTCTCTTCATAGGAGTTACTGGTCCTCTAACCAACGCCTTTCTTCTGAGAGAAGGACTAACCCGGGACCAACTGGTAGCAACTCACGGAATGTTGATGACGGCCACACATTTGCTAAAAGTGTTAGTATTCAGTTTTATTAGTTTTTCGTTTGTAACACATTTGAAGGCTTTATGTGTTATGATGATCGCAGTAACTTTGGGGTCTTATGTTGGAACTTTTTTTCGGGGAAAACTTCCTCAACATATGTTTGAAAAACTACTGAGAATTGTGATAACTATACTTGCTCTGCGAATGATCTTTTATGCGCTATCAGGAGATTTAAGATGAATGAAATTGAACAATGTATCATGGAAATAAAAATATTCGGATTCACTATTTTAGATGGAGTGGTCAGTACTGAAGTTGCGAATCAGATGCGAGAATCACTTATTCGCTGCGAGCAAGAAGTAGGAACTGAACATGCACATCGAGGGTCGGCTAGACACGTTTCGAATCTTCCCACACTAGATCCCATTTTTCATCAATGTATCGATCATCCACGAACTCTTCCTATCCTTGAACACTTTCTAGATAAATCCATGATCCTCGGCAGTTTGAATTCCCGGATAGTTCGACCTGGCGATGACTACCAAAAATTACACAGTGACATCCCAGCAACGATGCTAAATATGGATAGCCCAGTAATGATGAACACCGTATGGCTATTGGATGATTTTAGTCCCACCATGGGCGGCACCCGGGTAGTACCAGGCTCGCACCTTAGCGGTCTAGTTGAGCCTCCACCTGATTTTAACGTCAAACATATTGTTCAACCAAGTGCTCCTGCCGGATCCGTTATAGTGTTTAATGGACAATGTTGGCATGGGGGTGGCGCCAATACAAGTGACCGAAACCGTCATGCCTTATTCGGACACTATAGAAAGCACATGCTATTATTTCAGCTCGATCCCCATGACGGATTTCCAAAAGAGTGGTTCAATAATTTGACCCAACGACAAAAAGAACTCATGCGGATGACACATGGCCAAGGGTTAGGCGCGATGCACGCATCAGACTCACACTTTAACTAACTACAACCTACTTTATTTTATTGGAGAATTTGATGCAACAAACCACGCCCAAAACGCTTGACAAGTCAACCATTGAGCTCTTCCGTCAACGCGGATTTGTGCGCATACCTGGCGTAATCACCAAGGACGAAGCAGAAAGTTTTCGAATAGCCGCGTTAAACGCAAGCAAACAATCTGATCCATATAAAATTCGCCCTGTTTTTAGTCAGCACGTAAACGTCTGGCGTGAACACAAAGACATGAGTAAACTGACCCTGCACCCAAACGTGGGAGCCATTGCACAAAAATTAGCGGGAGCTCCTATACGGCTTTGGCATGATCATATTTTAATCAAAGAACCCCAAAATAAAGTGGCCACAGAATTTCATCAGGACCAACCATACTGGCCACATTCAAATTCTCCCAATGCACTCTCCGCGTGGATTGCATTGTGCGACGTACCTGTTGAGCGCGGATGTATGAGCTTTATATCAAACTCGCATAATCACAAAGAGCTTACTGCACAAAATCTTTTAGACAAACGTGACCTTTTTACGAAATGCCCAGAGTTGGAATACTAAGAACGGGTGACCCTGCCACTCAAAGCCGGCGATTGTACCTATCACCATGCTCGATGTGCTCACATGGCCACCCCAAATGAAACCGACGAGCCTCGCGTTGCTCACGTAGTTATCTTTATGGATCAGACCACGACATATGTCGAAAAAAATCACGTTGTAACCGACCCACTGGGGCTTCGTCCTGGTGATCCGTTGGAGGGCGATCTTTTTCCGGATGTAAAATCTGTTTAATGGCCAGGAAGGATATCCGAACCATCGCCATCCACTGCGCCGGTTGCAAGACCCTACTATATAAATACAGAAAAGGGGGCAACGGCGGACTCGTAAAATGCATCATGGATCGCATCTCCCAAGACCAAACACAGGGGGACGGAAAATGCCAAAAATGTGGGCAACTTTTTGCAAGGACACAAACGATAGATGGGAAGCCCGTTCATAAAATTATCGGTGGAAAAATTTTCACAAGAGGCATGACGCGTAAATAAAGCGTAACCGGAAATTCAGTTGGCGCTAAATTAAAATAGAAGGAAATAAACCGGATTAACTTAAAGAATTAGACAAATATGTTTTTCACTCAACGCAATGATTGGAGATTTTTTTAGATGGATAATTACCGTATCTACATCGGCACATATTCAGGTGATGGCAGCGAAGGTATTTACGCACACAAGCTAGATATGTCGACGGGAGCTTTAACTCAGATAAGCTCGCACGGAGAGGTGGAAAACCCTTCATTTTTAGACCTATCTCCAGACGGACGCTTTTTGTACGCAATAGGCGAGGTGAGCGAAACAAACGGGCAACCGGGAGGTGCTGTAGGAGCCTATTCCATAAATCAAGAAGATGGCTCGCTAAAACATATCAATACAGAATCTACCGTCGGTCCCGGACCGTGCCACTTGAGCGTAGACGCTGGAGGACAATATGTTTTGGTAGCCAATTATGGAGGAGGAAGCGTAGCGGTACTGCCAACAAAAGACGACGGAGCACTTCTCGAGGCAAGTGACTTCATCCAACACGAGGGATCGAGTGTCAATCCGGACCGTCAACAAGAGCCACATGCCCATTCTATCATGATCGCACCCAATAACCGTTATGCTTACGCGCCTGACTTGGGCATGGATAAGATTATGATTTATAATCTTGACTTGGAAAAGGGAAAACTACAACCCAACTCGCAGCCTTACCAATCGGTGGAGCCGGGTCAGGGTCCGCGCCATTTCGATTTTCATCCAAATAACCACTACGCGTATGTTATTAATGAAATTGGAAACACCATTGTTTCCTACAATTACAACGAAGATCTTGGAACCTTAGATCCCACCGGATCTGTTCCGACCTTACCATCAGATTTTACTGGCACCAGTCATACTGCAGACATCCACGTACATCCCAACGGTAAATTTTTATATGGGTCTAATCGAGGGCACGATAGTTTAGTAGTCTGTGCCATAGACCAAAGCAACGGCGAACTTGAGGTGATAGGGCACGTAGCGACCGGAGGAAAAAACCCACGCAATTTTGGCATTGATCCGTCCGGTACTTTTCTGCTAGCAGCAAATCAAGACACTGGTGATATTTTTACGTTTAAAATAAATCCTGAAACTGGGATGCTGGCATCAACCGGTGAGGTCGCACATGTTCCACGTCCGGTGTGTATTAAATTCGCAGCGATTAGTCAAAGTTAATGTCCCGTAAGGTCAATAGCGTAGCCGTTACAGGTGCACTGGGCAACCTTGGGAACAAGTTACTCTTGCACTTGGCGGCTAACAGTCAAGTAAAACACTTGATAGCATTAGATAAAAAACCCGCTGACAAGACGCACCAGTCCGTATTACTCGATTGTGCCGGTAAACGCGAGATCGACGTTGAATGGGTTGAATGTGAGTTAGAAGATTGGGAAGATTTAAGATGGCGGTCTGCTTTTGATCGAGCAGAGGTGGTGGTGCATTTTGCCGCTCAAAATCCATATCCTGATGCGTCTTGGTTGGATGCGGATAATTCATTGATAATGAACCTAAATACCGCCCACGCAGCGGAAGAAAGTGTTCTTACAAACAGATATATTTTCGCTACATCAAACCACGTCATGGGTCAGTATAAAGGAGACGGAATGACACCAGGATCGTTGGGTCCAGACCTCAACCCCGGCGTTGGCACATTATGGAATTCGGGAGACAAGCAAATCGATTCAACAAGGTATGCTGCGGCGAAGTGGGCGGGCGAACGATTGTGCAATTTCTTGGGTAAACGCGCCTCAAATTCGACTTCCTTCGTTTCGATTCGTATTGGATGGTGCCAACCAGGAGCCAACGAGAGATCTACATTATCTGCAAGCGGAACGCCTACCCTAAAACAAGATCTCACCGCAGCAAACGACACAGAGCTATGGTTCAAACAAATGTGGCTTTCAAATCGAGACTTTTGTCACCTTTTCCAACGAGCTATCGAAGCAGAATGCAATAACTGGCCATACAACTCAATTATAGTAAACGGAATGTCAGATAACACCGGTATGGCGTGGGATTTAGAACCAACACGAAAATACCTGAATTATAAACCAATGGATAATGTTTTCTCGAACGCCAAAAGTGCCTAAGTAACTGTCCAAAAAGAACCAAACAGGCGAGCAATCGCCACGTGCATTTTAATCCCATAAAATAAAGCGTTGTCATTGAAATCAAAATTTGGTTGATGTAACATCGGATAATCTTTCATATGTTCATCCCGCAATCCCAAAGCAAAGAAAAACGCCGGCACATGCTGACCGTAAAATGCAAAATCTTCAGCACCCATAATAGGACGGTCTAACTCAACAGCATCAATGCTTTTTCCAAGGACTTCGTTCACCACATGCTCAACAACAGATCGTGCATTAGAATCGTTAACGGTAGGAGGGTAACCATCTTTATGAATAACCAACTTTGCCCGAGCTCCGTAGGCACTGGCTGTGTGCTCTACAACACGCTTCATACGAGAAAATGTCTCCTCCCGATTACTCTGCGTGAGAGCTCTCACAGTTCCCAAAAGCTCAGCAGTTTGTGGAATAACATTACTGGTAGATCCAGCAGAAATCTTGCCAATAGTTACTACTACGCTATCCAATGGGTCTGTGTTCCTGGAAACTATCGATTGAAGAGCTACTACGATTTGTGAAGCCACATAAACTGAATCAATACCCTGATGTGGAAATGCTGCATGAGCACCGAGACCTTCAACCTCTATAGAAAACTCATCTGCACTAGCTAACATAGTACCACTACGTAAATAAATTTGTCCTATTCGCAAATCAGGTGTACCATGCAGACCAAAAATCGCGTCAACTGACGGGTTTTCCAAGACACCCTCTTCACACATTCTTCTACCTCCGGCACCACCTTCTTCTGCAGGCTGAAATATAAACTTCACTGGCCCTTTCAACTCATCCACGAAATCACTCAACACCATCGCCGCCCCAACAAGACACGCCATATGGCCATCATGCCCGCATGCATGCATCCTACCCTCTATTTTCGATTTATAGGCTTTTTCTCCCTTTTCTCTTATTGGAAGAGCGTCCATATCAGCTCTCAATGCAAGACACGGCCCACGTAAATCTCCCCCGAGCGTCGCAACAATTCCGGTTCCTGCTAAACCCTTTTGCAGGTGTAAGTCGTTTAAATTTTCTAACTTTTCGATTATTGTCTCAGCCGTTCTATTCTCAGAGTACGCGAGTTCAGGATACTGATGCAAATTACGACGTAGCTCTACAATCTCGTCCAGTCGATTCTCAATACGACGCTTTAATAATTCCATAAAATTACCATATCTGTATTACCAGTTTGTGTAAGATCCATCGCGTCGCCTCAAATGGGGAGCTTCCCAATATTTGAATTTCTGGCTGCCAGCCAATTTCTCGTCAAAGTCAACACCAAGACCCGGAACTTCTGGAACAATGAGTGTTGAACCCTCTAATTCCACCTGCGTTGGAAAAAGATCATTGTCTTGCGAGGAACTCTTTTCTCCCGGGGTCACTCGATGCTCTAGCCACGCAAAGTTAGGAACAGCAGCCGCCATGTGGACAGAAGCCGCCGTACAAATTGGACCCAGTGGGTTGTGAGGCATCAGATCGATATAATGCGCTTCTGCCATTCCTGCAACCTTCATTGATTCCGTAAAGCCCCCCACATTACAGATGTCTATTCGCGCAAACTGTGTAATTCCACGCTCTATATAAGGCAAAAACTGCCATTTGCTAGCGAACTCTTCACCAATAGCAAATGGAATATCCACCATCGTGCGCAAACTTTCGTAAGCCTCTGGTGACTCATCACGGATAGGCTCCTCTATGAAATCTAACGTACCCGAAGGCATTCGTTGACAAAATGAGGCAGCCTCAGCTACCGATAATCGATGATGATAATCTATACCAAGCACCGGATCGGGACCAATTTCATCGCGTAACTTCGTAAACCACTCAGCTGTGACCCCAATGGTTTCTCGTGGTTCGTAGACTAAAGGATCATCATATTTTCGTCTCCCAGATGCCCCTCCCAACCTTATCACATCCCAACCTAACTGTATGAGTTCCTTGCAATTGTCTATCAATTTCTCAGCGCTATCGGCACCGGTAGTAGCGAAACACGGTACACGATCACGCTGTTTACCGCCCAATAGTTGATAGACAGGAATCCCAAGAGCTTTACCAGCTATATCGTAAAGAGCAATATCTATCGCCGATATGGCAGCGGTTAAAACCCGCCCACCTTCAAAGTACTGACTCCGGTACATTTCCTGCCATAATGCCCCTATTTGCCGGGGATCACGGCCAATCAAAAACTCGCGATAATGATGCACAGCAGCGGCCACAGCCAATTCCCTACCGGATAAACCAGACTCTCCCCAACCGTATACGCCTTCATCTGTTTCAACTTTTACAATGAGTTGATTACGCCCGCCAACCCAGGTAGGATAAGTTTTAACATCACTAATTTTCATTTGTTTTTCCTATTTTTTTGTACTCTCAAAATTAAATGGGAGTCAAATATTTAACCCGTTAGAACAGCAAATAAGTCATCATAAATCGCCGGGGAAGCAACAACTAAATCCTTTCCCCATAAATCACTATACACACCTTCAGGAACTGGACTCAAATGCCCAACCTTCGCACCGGCTTCACGTGCAACCAAGCATCCAGCTGCAAGATCCCACGCTTGAACTGTCTCGAAGTATGCGTCTATTCTACCCATACCAACCCAACAAATATCTATAGCGGCGGCACCGCAACGACGAATGTCGCGACACTTACTCAGGACTCTACTCAAACGTTCAATAAGCATCGTACGACTTCCTCGCTGATAAGGAAACCCCGTTGCAACTAGTGCAAGCTCCAAGTTCTCACATGGCTGAGTTTTTATTTTTTCGCCGTTTAGAAAAGCACCTCTTCCCCGAATTGCTGAGAAGGTTTCATCCAAAAATGGGCAATGAACTACTCCAACTTCTACTACCCCTCGATAAGAAAATGCTATTGATATTGCCACCTGAGGCTGATTGTATGCAAAGTTGACGGTTCCATCAATCGGATCAATTATCCATGTCGGACCTTCAAGAATTTTGGATTCTGTTGCGCCAGGAGAAGATTCTTCTGATAAAATAAAATGGTCAGGATATCTTGCTTTCAACGATGAACAAATTAATTCATCAGCCATTATATCTGCTGAAGTAACGAGCTCAATATGATCCTTATAACCAATATCCAGCTCATTTTTTTGCCGGGCTTCTTTAACAACAAAACCAGCCTCCTTACTCAATTGGGCCGCAAGCGTAAGAATATCGTTATGATCCGGAAATGCTTCTATCATGATCTTGGACGAATATCCATGGGATAAACGGACAAATTCTCTGGTCCATCATCTGTTATCAGATACATATTTTCCAAACGTACACCCGCTTGAGCCTCGGGAACGTATGAACCAGGTTCAATAGAAACAACTTGACCCACCTGAAAGCTGCCGCCTCGCGTCGGATTAACATCCGGCATTTGATGAGCACGCAAGCCGATGGTATGACCACCATGATGTCCTAAACCAGCACTGCTCAGGGCAGGGTGTTGGCGGATGTATTCATCCATCGCTCGTGCACACTCGCGACTGTCCTTACCCGGTTGAAGATAAGTACCTATATGATCGTGAAAAGATCGTATGTGTTCATAGATAGACTCTTGGATATCTGTTGGTTCACCTACAGAAAACGTCCGACACAAGTCTGACCAATAACCACGATAAATAGCCCAAGCATCAATTATGTAAAGCTCGCCTTCTTCTATCTTTCGATCTCTGGCAAAGCCACCTAACTCGCCCGAACGGTAGTCCCCATCGTGAAAAACTTTTTCTCCGGCAGCCAAATGAGCTGCTTGTTGAGCAGCACCTAAAACCTCCAACTCATTAACTCCCGGCCTGATAACAGATTGGGCAGCCGTATAGGCAGCCAAGTCGATTTCGATTGCTTTTCGCATCAATTGTAGTTCATCATCATATTTAATCTCCTGCATCTGATAAAGAAATTTGTCCATAGCTACCCATTCAGGAGCAAAGCCTAAACCATTTTCAATAGATTGAGAAAAAATATTCGGCATAAATTCACGTTGGTAGCCGATTCTTACCTGGCCAAAATGACGATCTTTAAGACAGTCCACAACCAACTCACTTACCTGTTCGCGTAGATAAGAATTTACCGTACCCCCGATACTACTCTGATACAGGTAGGTTTTATTCACCAACGGGTTTTGGTCATCAGAGTGAGCAACTAGAAAACTATCATCATGTGCATCAACCCATAACAGAGCAGGTTGCCCTGGAAACTGCTCTGGGAGTAACATTCCGGTGAAGTAATAGATCTCCAGCGGATGTACAAGGGTTATCGCATCAATCTTTTGATCCCTAAGTAGCTTACGTAGCTTTTCTTGCCTTTCGCTACAACCTTCCCGAGTTAACATACACGATTCTCCCGAATTAGGATGAGTAGTTTTCCATCATATTTCTAAAAATTCCTACGTATGCTTTCTGAAAAATAGAAACTATAAAAGACAATTATAAAAAACGTGGCGCTACACGGAAAGAAACGGAAACGTAGGGTTTCATTTGTAACCATATACATAACTAAATCTATCAAGATTAGAAAAAACAACTAATATATAAAGACACTTAAAGTATATTTTTAAATCATATGCCATTAGACGAAATATCTAAAAGCCATCGGGCCATTTTTGCTGGACTTATGCTTCCGGCTATGCTCATGCCGTTACTGTCGACAATGTCGAGAGTTGCACTTCCGGTGGTCCGAGATCAATTTGCATTAACCGCAGATGTGGCAGCATGGATTGATGTTTCTTTTACATTGCCTTTTATGATGTTAATGCCGGTTCTTGGACGACTAAGTGACCACTTTGGAAGCAGGCGTTTATTACTAATTGGTATTGCAATGTATACTTCGGGTACTGGAATTGTTTTACAAACCACTCAACTTCCTGAGCTTCTACTTGGACGTGCAATCCAAGGGTTCGGGCTGTCAGGAATGATGCCGATATGTATAAGCCTTATAACCTCATTATTCCCTCCGCAACAGCGCGGTTTGATGTTAGGCACGTGGAGCACCGTCGGCCCACTAACTGGATTTTTAGGACCTCTTCTTGCCGGATTCATCATAAGTAAATGGGGCTGGGAAGCTGCTTTTCTTCCGCCTTTGTTTAGTGGTCTTATAGGCCTGATTGTTATTAGCCGAACAATCCCGCGAACCGAAATAAATTTTTCCTTTAATAAGTCATCTCTGATCTATAATTTCGATTGGTTAGGTGTTTTACTCTTAGCTGGAGCAGCGTGCTCTTTTATTTTCTTTTTATCAAGCGGCCCTATCACTGGTGTTGACGCGATGAGAGACATTCGGTTAATCGTCGCTTCGACCTTGCTAATGATCATGTTTCTTCTGAGAGTATATTATTATTCTGCCCCCTTCTTACCGAAGGAATTATTCAAGAATAGAACATATTTGCTCGGAACTTTTGCAGCTGCTATGAGAATGGTGTCTATGGGTAGCATCGGTTTCTTAATTCCCCTGTATTTAGTTGATGTCAAAGGTATTCCCATAGTCAAATTGGGAGGACTACTCATGATTGGAGCTGGATCAATGACCCTCGTCGTCCGAATAGCTGGTGGCTTAGCAGATCGAATCGATGGTCGATGGTTGGTTATTTGTGGTCTCATAGGACAGACTACGACCCTAATTGCGTTTTCTCAGTTTCCAAAAGAAGCGTCCATTTGGTATATCTGTTTTTCACTAAGCCTACATGGATTTTCTGCTGGATTGATGTTAGCAACACTTCATAAGATTGTAATGAGTAGCGTAGAGGAATTAAAAACAGGAGCTGCTGCAGGCTTGTATGGAATGTTTCGATTTTTGGGTGCTGCGACCGGTACTGCACTTACCGGCGTACTTCTACAACTGGAACTAGATGCAGGAGCTAGTGTAAT